>OFRY01000005.1_pt1 | contig 236870 bp, 205 predicted proteins | sample 1543171 | NCBI WGS metagenome assembly OFRY01 (sample SAMN04209240, study PRJEB22552) | human gut metagenome | biome: gut; material: feces | host: Homo sapiens | place: USA: Oklahoma | reverse complement strand
AACGCCGAAAGTACTTGGCTGGAAGCGGCCCGGGAGGATAGGAAGCTGCTGATAAGTATAAAAAAGGACACTCAAAGGAGTGTCTTTTTTTATGTCTATCGTGAACGGACCCAATCCTTCCGGGACCGGGATAGCAGGCGAACCGGTTTGAAGGAGCGAAAGCGACGCACAAAGAGAGTGAGTCGCATGCAGAGCCGCATTGCGAACATATTTTGAAGGAGAGAAACGACGAACAAAATATAGAGAGCAACGGCGGAGCTGATAGGAAGCTGCTGATACACAAAAAGCACTTACAGAGATGTAGGTGCTTTTTTCTTGTGTAATGATGATGTTTTATGTATATACAGTAGTTTTATGAATGTGTGGGAGTTATAAATCAATCCCTGCCTTTTTTAATTGTTTAAAAATGTATTTGATCGTGTGATACAGTCTTTCTCCGTCTTCAAGACTGATGTGTTTTTCATGATATAAGGAAAGGTCTTTGTAATAGGGAAGCAGATTCTTGCTCAGCGTGTGTATGGTTTCTTCATCGTCGAAAAAGGATTCTTCATAGGTATTTTTCAGCAGTTTTTCGTGGAGGCGGTTAATTTCATCTTCCAGCTCGTTTATTTGAGAAATGAGTTCTTCATTTTCATTTCTTACCTGCTTTAAATTTTCATAGAGAGCTTCTGTTAATCCGCGGAGTGTTTCTATGGTTTCTTTGGATACGGTAAGCATTGTATTTATATCATTCGTTTCGTTCATTCGTCAGCACCTCGCTTTGTTTATTTTATTTATTTTAACATCCCGGTTGATTTCTATCCAGAAATGTTTTCATAGGAGGAAATTAAATAGGATGTTTTGTAGTGAAGTCTGTTCAATGATTTCAATCGTTCTGTGAAAAGAAAATAAGAAACAATCATTTACCGGCATGATCTCTATAGTAGTAAAACATGTATTGCTGCATGAGACCCGCCGTTTTTTTGAAGTCCGGGAAGGGATTCTTTTTGTTGTAATGGGAAGAAATGACACGGTCTATCCATACGTCGACAGGGGCGGTTGCTGTCCTGTGAAATCCATATAAGGAGACGCAAGAGGCGACTTTTATTCCTACCCCCGGAATGGTTTGCAGTTGTTCCAGTAAGTCTTGATCGGATAATCGGGAAAGTTCTTTCATCTTTATTTTTCCACCGGTCACCATTCTTGCTGCCTGCCGGACATAGGGGGCTCTGTAACCCAAGGAGCAATCACGCAGTATTTCAAAGGACAGGCGGCTCAGACGGGACGGAGAGGGAAAGAGATAGAGATCCTCTGTTTCCGTCCGGACAGGCGTTCCGGCAACCCGGCATAATTTCTCTACCGCACTTCGTATGGCAGGAATTGATTTCCTTTGGGAAATAATAAAAGTAATCAGCATTTCAAACGGATTTTGTCGCAATATACGAATGCCGTTACCGTATGCGGCCGCTTTTTTCAGAAACAGGTCATTTTCGGGGATTTTTGCCCGGAATTTTTTATAATCCGTTTCTAAATCGAAATAGGGATACCAAATGTGTTTCCAAGCATAAGGCGTACAATCGGCTTGCCAGGTGCCGGAGGACAGGGGAAATATATGTAAAACGTTGCGGCCCGTAACAAAGCGATAACGGCCGTCATCGAGTCGTTTCGGACGGAAACATTGTCCGCTGTCTATGATTTTATCAGGGTCAAAATCGTCTGTGATGTATATTTTCATAAAAACCTCCTTTTATATTATAAAGGAAGAGGGGGAAAATATCGTTAGCCGAGTGAAATATTCGATAAAAAGCCGTATTTTTTATTGCGATGTACTTTTTCTAATGGTAAAATGAATAAAACTCATAAATAATAAGTAAGAATTTTAAACGGGAGGGGACTTATGTTTAGTATCGTAGCTCCGCAGGTCAGGGGAAAGTGTGCAGAAGATAATATTTTTGCAGCAAATAACAGAGCGGTGGCTCTGGCAGATGAGATTGGAAATGATAAGGTGGTCAACGGGACAGTCGGTTCTATTCTTGATGAAGAGGGGAATTTGGCAGTTCTTGACGTAGTACTGGAAGCGTATAAAAGACTGACGCCCCGCCAAATTTGTGCGTATGCACCGATAAAGGGGTACGAGAAATTTTTAGAAAGCTGTATCGACCAGTGTTTTGGTCATTCCCGTCCTGACGGATATATAGAAGCTTGTGCAACGCCGGGGGGCACCGGTGTATTGCACCATGTCATTCATAATTATGCAGTGCCGGGAGACGAGATTTTAATTACCGACTGGCACTGGGGCGCTTATAATTCTCTTATCGATTATCCGAATAATAAGGTAAGCACTTTCGAATTTTTGAATGAAGAGGGACAGTTTAATCTTGTTTCATTCCGTGAAAAAGTCGATGAAATTCTTAATCGCCAGAAAAATCTTGTCATCATTTTAAACGGTATTGCCAATAACCCCACCGGATACTCTATGAGTGTGTCCGAATGGCAGGCGGCTGTCGATGTGCTTAAGGCAGCAGTGGAAGGGAAAGACAAAAACGTCATTCTTGTACCGGATGTAGCATATCTGGATTATAGCGGGGAAAAAGAAGAGTGTCGTAAATTCTTTAAAGTATTTGGAAACTTACCGAAAAATATTCTGGTAATTGTTGCGTATACATTGTCCAAAGGATTTACTTTATACGGTCAGCGCCAGGGCGCGATGATAGCTGTCACTTCCGATAAGGACGTGGCGAAAGAATTTGTGGATGTCAACCAGTATGCAAGCCGTGCGACTTGGTCGAATTGTAACAGTGCGGCACAGAATGTGATGATTGATATTTGTAGTGATCCTGAGAAAATCCGCCGGCTGGACAGAGAAAGAGATGTCTACTATAAGCTGATCCAGGAAAGAGCGGCTGTTTTCGTGAAGGAAGCGAAAGAAGCAGGGGTGAAAATTGTTCCTTATATTTCAGGATTTTTCATTACCATTCCTGTAGAAGGGGCACAGAAAGTATGTGATCTTTTGGAAAAGAAAAATATATTCCTTGTACCGATGAAAAAAGGAATACGTCTGGCTGTTTGTTCCATATCGAAAGCAAAAATGAAAGGGTTGGCGGCTAAAGTGGCTTCTGCCATCAAAGAAGCAGGCGCTAAGCAGTAAGAGCTCATATTATAAAAATTTCAAAAATAAGAGAACGTCATTTTGTGGGAATTGCAAAATGACTGTTCTTTTTAGGAGATTATCACTATGGAAAGTTTATTTGCAGCGGTAAATGCCGTATTATCTTTTGTCACTCCCGTATCTGATTTCTTTTGGGACTTCCCTAAGATGTTCACTTTCTGGAAACAAATTCCTCTGTTGGGAGAATTTTCTCTGGCCATCATTGTGCTGGTCGGTTCGGGTCTGTATTTCACGGCCCGGCTTAAGGCCATCCAGCTCAGGAAATTCGGAGACGGTGTGCGTACCATAGCACAAAGGAAAGATATCCATACCGGGATTTCTCCATTGGCAGCGTTTTGTCTGAGTACAGCCATGCGGGTAGGACCGGGAAATATTATCGGTGTTACCGGTGCTATTGCAGCCGGCGGGCCGGGGGCTCTTTTCTGGATGTGGATTTCCGCTTTTTTCGGTATGGCAACTGCCTATACGGAAAGTACGCTGGCCCAGATTTTTAAAGAAAAGCGGGGCGGTGAATTTGTAGGAGGCCTTCCTTTTTATGCCCGCCGTCTTTGCGGAAACAGTGCAGGCGTCGGTGTAGCGTTATCGCTGGTCTATATTTTATATGCTCTCATGTGTCTTCCTGCCCAGGGATTCAATGTCGTTTCATCCGTTGGCGCGATGGGTGAAATTTTATCGGGAAAGGTGATTCCCGTACAATCGGAATTTTATTACATTGTTTCCGTCATAGTCATTGTACTTGTCACGATTATGGCTTTTGGCGGTATCAAACGTATTGCGGCAGTAAGTAATAAAATGGTTCCCCTCATGGCAGTGATTTATGTTATTACTGTTGTGTCACTGATTCTTGTAAACTTAGATAATGTACCTTATTTCTTTAATGCTGTATTTACAGGGGCATTCAGTCCCGAAGCCGTATTCGGAGGGGCTTTCGGTACCGTTCTTATGCAAGGGGTCAAGAGAGGACTGATGTCAAACGAAGCAGGGCAAGGTACGATTACCATGCCTGCCGCTGCAGCAGAAGCAAAGCATCCTTGCGAGCAGGGCATCATTTCGGCTATCGGTGTATTTTTAGATACCCATGTGATTTGTACCATGACCGCATTTATAGTTATCATGGCACAAAGATGGTCGGTAGAACCTGAAGCGTGGAAAGCGGCAGGGACGTATCCGAAATTTCTTTTGTCAATCGGATCGATGACACCGGAAGGATTCAGTCAGGTCGTATTATTTTTGGTTTCCGTCTGCTTTTGCCTCTTTGCCTACACCTGTGTAATCGGATTCATTACATTTTCTGAAATATCGGCGAACCGTATCTCCGGCTCGATGCCATTCATCCATTTTATTCGCGGATTCGGTGTTTTTGTAGCCGCCTTCGGTATTTTCTGTAACATTGCCGGCTACGATTTATCCAATCTGTGGGCTTTCTCCGATTTAGGAAATATTATTATCGTCTACTGCAACATTCCTATGCTTTATTTGGGCTTTAAATATGTGTTGAAAGCCACCAAAGACTACGAAGAGGGAGATGAGAATTTCAATTCCTCCGTTATCGGAATGAAAGTAGACTATTGGGATGAAAAAGGGAAAGAATAAATATAAAATCTGACTCTTTCATGCACCCTGACCGGCGGATAGAAACGGCGGCAGGGTGTATTTTTATAGAATTATGAAAAACGGTAAGGACTGATTTTTGTGAAATATATTATATGCAATATGATGACAAGAAAAGAGAGAAGTACATGGAGATAAAAAAGGGATTGCTTTATGAAATGGCAGACGGGTACAGAATTGATTTGACGGAAGAAGAATATAATAAAAGTACAGACGAAATAAACATCATTGCCCAAAGACTGGGAGTGAATATGAAGGTTCTGGATGTTTTAGAGAAATCCTACAGAACAAAGCTGATTATTTTATCTATGATCTCTTATTTCGGTTATAAGAAAATTTCAGGGGCAGAGCTTTTGAAAGCGGCCTGCCTGAAATCACAGGGAGAACCGAGAGATATAAAATATTTCTTTATAAAGGCAGGCTGGATGCCCTACTATCTGGAATATGAATTTACCGATGAACTGGATATGTCTTTCAGCGACTTATTTGATTATTTTTTCGATGATATAGAGTTGTATATGGATATGTCGGAGCATTTAGCCTCAGTAAGAGTTCCCAATGCACTCCGCCTGGGCTAATCCTGCAAGAAAAAAAGCATGTTCTCTTGTTATAAGAAAACATGCTTTTTTGGTGTAAGTTTTTAATTATTTCCCGCTTCCGTTTCAAATGATTTCTGCATACGGAGATAATTCTGACGGCGTATAGCAGCGTCTTTTTCCGTCTTCGCGAAAAGTTCTTCTGCTTTATCGGGGAACAGTTTGGCCAGACTGGAGAAACGGACTTCTCCCATAAGGAAATCGCGGAAATTGCCTTTCGGTTCACGGCTGTCCAGATGAAACGGATTTTTCCCTTCATCAAGGAGGGCCGGATTATATCGCCATGTGGACCAGTAACCGCAAGCCACAGCCTGTTTTTGCTCTTCCATAGACCAACCCATGCCTGCTCTGAGGCCGTGATTGATACAGGGCGAGTAAGCAATGATAAGAGAGGGGCCGGGATAAGCTTCCGCTTCCGTAATGGCTTTGATTGCCTGATTCATATCGGCACCTATAGCAATTTGTGCGACGTAAATATATCCGTAGGAAACGGCCATCATACCCAAGTCTTTTTTCTTTGTTTTCTTTCCTGATGCGGCAAATTTGGCAATGGCGGCAGCCGGTGTGGATTTAGAGGACTGACCGCCGGTATTGGAATAAACTTCCGTGTCCAGTACAAGGACATTGACGTCTTCTCCTGAGGCAAGAACATGGTCCAAGCCGCCGAATCCGATGTCATAGGCCCAGCCGTCACCGCCGAAAATCCATTGGCTCTTTTTGATAAAATGATTTTTCCACTGGAGAATATCTTTAAACTCAGGGTGCTTATCCACTTCGGCAGTCAGTTGTTCTTCCAGTCGGGCCGCCCGTTCTCTGGTACCGTTGCCGATGTCTTTATGATCCAGCCAGTCCCGTATCGCTGCTTCGGTATCTCCTTCCACAGAGGGCAGAAGTGATTCCAGCTTTTTGACGATACGGTTACGGAGTTTAATTTCGCCCAAGTGCATACCCAGTCCGTATTCCGCATTATCTTCAAAAAGCGAGTTCGCCCAAGCGGGACCCTGTCCGTTTGCATTTGTTGTATAAGGCATAGACGGGGCACTGGCACCGTAGATAGAAGAGCAACCTGTTGCGTTGGCAATAAGCATTCTGTCACCGAAAAGCTGTGTCACAAGATGGACATACGGTGTTTCTCCGCAGCCTGCACAAGCTCCGGAAAATTCAAAATAGGTCGGTTCGAACATAGCACCGCGAATAGTTTCTTTTTTGATCGGATTCTTTTTCCGTGGGATTGTCATGGCATAGTCCCAAAGTTTTTGTTTTTCCAGCTGGGTTTCAATGGGTTTCATGACAAGTGCTTTATTTCTGGCAGGGCAGACATTGGCACAAATTCCGCAGCCGTAGCAGTCTTCCTGGGAAATAACAATGCGGAATTTCAAACCTTTCACAGGCCCTTGGAAATCCTTTACGATAAATCCTTCCGGAGCTTTTGCGGCTTCTTCTTCCGTGGTGAGAACGGGACGGATGGTAGCATGCGGACATGATGCGGCACACTGGTTACATTCGATACAGTTTTCTGCTATCCATTCGGGAACCTGTATAGCTGCTGTGGGGCGTTCATATTTGGAAGTGCCGGTTTGGAATGTACCGTCTTCTATGCCTTTAAATGTAGAAACGGGAAGGTCATCTCCTTCCTGACGGTTCATGACATCACAGACATTTTTTATGAAATCGGGACGCGGAACCCGTGCGATAGATCCGCCCGTTGTGGCATGAGCCCATTCTTCGGGAACGGGAACTTCAACCGCACCGCCGATACCCGCATCGACAGCGGCATTATTCATATCGACGACATGCTGCCCTTTACGACCGTAAGAAGTTTCATTGGCTTCTTTCAGATATTTTACGGCATCGGCTTCGGGAATGATTCCGGTCAGATGGAAGAAGGCAGCTTGCATAATCATATTAATGCGTCCGCTGAGGCCGATATTCTTTGCGATTTCAAAAGCATCAATGATGTAAAATTTCGCATGGAGAGCCGCTAATTTTCTTTTTAATGCGGCAGGCAGTGCCCGGTCAAGATCTTCGGGCCGCCAGTTACAGTTTAAAAGGAACGTACCGCCCGGTTTGAAACCGCGGAGAAGATCATATTTATAGACATAGGAAGGACGGTGACAAGCAATGTAATCCGCTTTCCGTATCAGATAAGGTTTGCGAATCGGATAGGGACCGAAACGTAAATGGGAAATCGTTACACCGCCTGATTTTTTGGAATCATAAGCAAAATAACCTTGGGCATACATAGATGTATGGTCCCCGATAATTTTGATAGCGCTCTTGTTGGCACCGACTGTACCGTCAGAGCCGAATCCCCAGAATTTGCAGGAAACGGAACTGTTTTTTGCAAAAGGTACGGGAACGGGAGCAAGAGACAGACCGGTTACATCGTCTTTGATAGACAAGGTGAAATTATGTCGCGGGGTTTCTGCTTTCAGATGTTCATAAACGGCCATGATATCTTCCGGTGTTACATCTTTTGAGCCGAGACCGTAACGACCGCCGCAGACACGGATATTTCTTCCTGAAGAGGTAACGGCACTTTGTACATCTAAAAACAGCGGCTCGCCGATGGCACCCGGTTCACGGGTACGATCGAGAACGGCAATTTTCTTTACACTTTCAGGTAATTGATCAATGAAGTGCTTGACCGAGAAAGGACGGTAAAGATGGACATTCAGAACGCCCACTTTTTCCCCGTTTTCATTCAGTGCATCGGAAACTTCTTTGCAAATATCCGTAACGGAACCGATGGCAACAATCACACGGTCTGCATCAGCGGCACCGTAATAGTCAAAGAGATGATAGCTTCTGCCTGTGATGGCACTGATACGGTCCATATAGTCCTGGACGATGTCGGGAATTGCTTCATAGAACGGATTGGCTGATTCACAATGCTGGAAATAAATATCCGGGTTTTCCGCCGTTCCGCGGATAACGGGATGATTCGGATGTAGGGCGGAAGAGCGGAAACGTTCAAGTGCCTCGCGGTCAATCAATCCTGCAAGTTCTTCATAGTCAAGAACCTCTACCTTTTGTATTTCATGGCTGGTGCGGAACCCGTCAAAGAAATTAATGAAAGGTACGCGCCCCTTGATAGCCGCCAGATGCGCAATTCCGGAAAGGTCCATGATTTCCTGTACATTCGCCTCTGCCAGCATAGCGCAGCCTGTAGCACGGGCACTCATTACGTCCTGATGATCGCCAAAAATTGACAAAGCGTGATTTGCCAAAGATCTTGCAGCGATATGAAAAACGCCGGGCAGTAATTCTCCTGCCACTTTATACATATTGGGAAGCATGAGCAGCATTCCCTGGGAAGCCGTATAAGTGGAAGTCAGTGCCCCGCTTTGGAGAGAGCCGTGAAAAGCCCCTGCAGCTCCTCCTTCCGACTGCATTTCAAGGACCTGTACGGTGTCCCCGAAAATATTTTTTTTACCGTGTGCCGCCCATTCATCGACAGACTCCGCCATAGGGGATGACGGAGTGATAGGATAAATGGCAGCTACTTCCGTAAATGCGTATGAAATATACGCAGCGGCGGTATTACCGTCCATTGTTTTGATTTTTTTCATTGTTAAAACACTCCCTTTTACGACTCCCTTTATACTTTTTCTTGCCAGATTCCCAAAAATTATGTACAATTACTATGAGAAAATATCATAGTAGATGATATTTAAATTATGCATAGGTGTACATATGTGAATAAGCTTGATTATTAAATGAGAAAATCTACTTTTATTATAGTTTAATCTCTGTTTTTCGACAAGCTGAAGGGTTCTGTAAAGAGTTTCACAGTTGTTCATTTGTACATATGACGGCGGGAGGAAACAGGCATGGACTATCGTCACCTTAAATATTTCATGGAAGTGGCACAGCAGAAAAGCTTCAGCAAAGCGGCGAGAAATTTACATATTTCCCAGTCGGCTATCAGCAGAATGATTAAGGCCCTTGAAGATGAAATGGGTGTGACATTATTTATCCGTAATGCGAAAACCGTAGAAATCACGGCACCGGGAACCATTTTTTTGAATTATGTCAAACGGTGCTTATTTGTTTTTGAGCATTTGAAATCGGATTTTGAAAATGAATTTAACCTGAAACAGGATACCATCCAGATCGGATTGCCGCCTATTACGGATGCCCATGTTTTTGCAAAATTATTAGGGGAATTCAAACGAACATATCCGCAGATTGCCATTAAACTGTATGAATACGGGTCGAAGGTCATCGAGTCCTCCGTGCAGGAAGGTGTCATCGACGTCGGGATTATTTGCACCATTCCCAATAAGGATTTCGAATCTTTTTTCCTCTCTGATGATGAAATGTGTGTAGTTATGCCGAAAGGATATCCTTTGGAGGAGAGAAAGACTATTCCGATGAAACTTTTGGCAGATTATCCGCTTGTGCTGTACCGTGACGATTTCAACCTTCATGATGACATATTGGCGAATTGCCGGAAAATCGGATTTACTCCGAAAATCGTATTTGAAACAAGCCAGCGTGAATTGATGCTTCAGACCGTATCTTCAGGATTGGGTGTCGCTATACTTCCCAGCCGCCTATGTCCGGCAAACAGAGAAGACGGGAATGTGGCAGTCCGCCCGCTGACGGAACCTAAAATGACACATCATCTGTATGCCATTTGGAAAAAAGGCCGTTATATGTCGAGAGCCGCCCGTTTGTGGATTGAATTCACAAAAGAGCATTTAGAGCTTTTGGCAAAGGCCAAAAACAGCTGAGTAAGGGATGATTTTCTTGGAAAAGTGGAACGGAATTTGTCGCAGCCGTACTTGGTATTTATACCTTTGCATATTTTTGCTGATTGCATTTATTTCGTGGCAGCAGTTTCTGATTGCCGATCTTCAGGAGCGGATGATGAATATAGAGGCCTCCCGTTATGATGAGCAGCTCGGTAATATCGAGTGGGCGGCCCGTCTTGCTTTGGAAGAAAATAAAGAGCAGCAAAAGGATATATATTCACTCCAAAAGGCTTCCGCAGACAGCCGTTTCCGCATCAAGTCGATGGAGTGGGATTTTTACGGGTCAAGTAAAAAATAACTGACAGGCGCTTCGGGTTTCCGGAGCGTCTTTTGATTTCGGAAATAAAAAGAAAGTGTCTGTGCTTTGTGAAATGAAAAGCTTCACAAAAGATTACAAAACTGACAGCCTCTTAACGTTCGTGATACAATAAAATAAATTATTTAAAGTATTCATGCAATAGGAGTTTTCATGGTTCATCAAATACAAGGATTATTTATGACAATGAGGCTTTGGGATATATTGGATATTCTCGTTGTAGCCTTTTTCTTTTACAGAATGTATCTGCTTGTCCGCGACACAAGAGCCACCGCTTTGTTGAAGGGGCTCGTATTCCTCGGCCTGATTACGGTAGTTGCCGGATGGCTCCAGCTTCATGTGGTCAGTTGGATTCTTGATAAACTGATGACGGTTCTTATCGTAGCATTGCCGGTCGTATTCCAGCCGGAATTACGGCGTGCATTGGAGCAAATCGGGAGGGGGAAGTTTTATATTTCCTCGCGGTTTATGAATGAACTGGAACTGGATTCGGTGATTAACCACGTTGTTGAGGCAACGGCGGTCATGGCGAAGAATAAAATCGGTGCACTCATCGTTTTTGAAAGAATGGTAGGACTCGATGACAGAATCGATACGGGTATCCGTATAGAAGGCCTTGTATCGAAAGAGCTTTTGGGAAATATATTTATCGTCAATACACCTCTTCATGACGGAGCTGTCATTATCAGAGAAAACAGGATTATGGCGGCAGGCTGCCTCCTTCCGCTTACAAGGGACCGCAGTTTGTCCTCCGAGCTCGGGACCCGGCACAGAGCGGCTATCGGTATGTCTGAACAGGCGGACTGCATTATAGTGGTCGTCAGCGAAGAAACGGGAATTATTTCCTATGCCTACGGAGGGCATATTTACAGAAACTTGGAAAATGAAGGACTCCGGAATGTCCTGCATAATTTCCTGGCCCAGGAAAAAGGAAAAGGAATGGGAAATATGTTACAGAAATGGAGTCCTTTGAAATGAAATATACAAATCCGAAATGGTGGCTGCCAAAGTTACTTTGTCTCATTGCCGCATTTTCTTTTTGGATTTACGTAATGAATGAGCAAAATCCTTTGGTCGAAAATTCATATACCGTACCGGTCGAAATACGGAATCTGGACAGATCGCTGGTAGCAACGAATGTACCACCGAAAGTGAAAGTCGTGGTGCGTATGAACCGGAGCGATATGATTGGAATGCGGTCCGATAACATCAAGGCTTATGTAGATTTGGAAGGCGTTTCTAACGGAACCTATCCGAATACACCGATTCATATTTCCGTACCGGGAAATGAGACGGTCGTATCCCAGAGTCAGTCCTTTTTTGACCTGATAGTAGATACCTATGCAGTGAAGACACTTCCTGCACAGATTGAATTTATAGGTACACCGCCGCAGGGATTCAAGGCGGAAAAGAAATCTGTTACACCTGACTATATCACTATTGCAGGAGCCAGCCACCAGGTGGAATCGGCAGACCGGGCGATTGTCTCTGTGAATGTGGCCTCAAAAAATAAAGACTTTGAAGAATATGATACAGTCAATGTTTTGGACAGTGCGGGAAATACTGTAACCGGTATTGACGTCATGCCGACCCGTGTCCGTGCTTCCGTACATATGGCGGAAGACCAAAAAACGAAAAATATTAATTTCAAACCTGTTATAAAAGGAAATCCGGCAGAAGGTTACAAGGTGGGGAAAATAAGTGTGTCGCCGCCAGTTGCGACGGTAAAAGCACCGGGAAGTTACTTTGACACCCACAATGAAATTGAAACGGAAGAACTGGATATATCCGGAGCAGCCGACACGGTGACGAAGAGAGTGGATATTCCGAAACCCGAACATGGAATGGTGATTCCCGGGACAGCGACCGTCACTGTGGAGATAGAAAAAGAATAAGACGTGAACTTGACGAATCATAAAACGCGTTGTATGATTGGAAAATTGCATCAGAAAAAATTATAAATAAAGGAAAAAAGACCGTTCCGGTCAATAGATTTGTGGAGGAAATGACATGGTTACATTGTTTGGTACAGACGGTGTGAGAGGCGTAGTTAATTCTACGTTGATGCCCGAACTGGCTTATCAATTGGGACGTGCTGCAGGTGCTTATTTCTGCAGAGAAGGAAAAAATCACCGGTTTCTGATTGGTCGTGATACCCGTATATCAGGCTCGATGATTACCGCTGCTTTATCCGCCGGGCTTTGCGCATCCGGCGTTAATGTAGATGTGGCAGGCGTTATTCCTACACCGGGCATTGCCTATCTGATCCGTACACTCGGCTATGATGCGGGGGTCGTTATTTCCGCGTCTCACAACCCGTTTCCCGATAACGGAATCAAGTTTTTTGATAAAAACGGATATAAATTACCGGATCAGACAGAAGAAGAAATCGAAAATATACTTCGCCATGAAGAGGAAATTGTCCGTCCTACGGGAGAACATATCGGAGTTATTTCCCAAAAAGAAGAATTGGCATTGAAATACAAAGACTATGTCCGTTCTACCGTGAAAGGCGATTTCAAAGGGATGAAAATCGTAACCGATTCGGCCAATGGAGCGGCAAGCAATTTCTTGCCGGATATTCTCCGCGACTTGGGAGCAGATGTCATTCCGCTTTTCTGTGAACCTGACGGCACGAATATCAATCATGACTGCGGCTCGACCCATATAGAAACACTGCAAAAGGTGGTGCTTGAAGAAGGAGCGGACTGCGGAATTGCCAATGACGGAGATGCGGACCGTTGTCTTTTTGTCGACGAAAGAGGAAAGGTGCTCGACGGCGACCATCTCATGCTGATTAATGCACTGCAAATGAAAAAAGAAAATCGTCTGCATGCCGATACCGTAGTCGGGACAGTGATGAGCAATATGGGATTTGGGAAAGCACTGGCTGAAAACGGATGCAAGGCGGTTTACACGAAAGTGGGAGACCGGTATGTGCTGGAAGAAATGCTTGCCCATGACTATTCTATCGGCGGAGAGCAGTCGGGACATATCATATTTCCCGAATTCAATACGACAGGAGACGGTCTCATAACAGCGGTACAGACACTTTCCGTACTGAGCGATGAAAAAGTGAAATTATCAGCACTCGGCCGTCTGATGACAACATATCCGCAAATTCTAAAAAATGTAACGGTCTACAGTAAAAACGGACTGGAAGATAATGAACTGATTCAGAGCACCATAGAGGCGGCAAAAGCGGAATTGGGTAACGAAGGACGTATATTGGTCCGTCCTTCCGGTACAGAACCGCTTATCCGGGTAATGGGAGAAGGAAAAGACATCGACCGGCTGGAACGGGTGATTGACGATATTGTTTCTGCCGTAGAGCAGGAACTGGGCGTGGAATAAATGAAAACTGTCTGCTTTTTCGGCAGGCAGTTTTTTTGTTCCATAAGGCCATGAAATTTTTATATTTAGAAACAAATTACACCTCGTGGGAGGTGTGTGGATTGAAATAATATAGGCTTTGATATGGCTACTAATATGGGTACAAATAGATTTAAAATTCACCATTCAAAGCAAAGAACACATATAGTTCCAACAAGGAGAAGAAAATGAAATATACTAAATATTTAGATAAGCCTGTAAAAATAGTTTGTAAAAATGGTAATACATTTCAAGGTGTAGTGGATACGGTGACGGGTGCTTTAGATGACCCGAGAAATCATGATAGTATTACCATTGAGCAAGATAATAATTTATACATCTTATATGATGATGAGATAGTAAGTATTGAGATTGCACCTTGCACGAGGTGAGTGGATTGAAATAAAATTAAAGCAATCAAAGAAAGGAAGAAATAATGAAAGTCAGATACAAGGGGCCATCATTCGGGGTTGATGGATTAACCAACAATAAGATTTATAGTTGTAAAGCTGTCGAAAATGGCAATTTCCGAATCGTTGATGATTCTGATGAAGATTATCTTTATTCGGCTACTAACCCAGGACCATGCGATGATGCAAATGTTTCTGGGAAATGGGAAGTTGTGGAAGATGATGAAATAGGAACTTTAAAGAAAGCAATTTATGGAAAGTTAAATTAGTAGCTACGGGAGAACCGTGTCGCACCCTACACGAGGCGATGTCTTTTTTTATTTGACCGGCTAAAAAATGCAATGCTCCTTTTGTTTTGCATAGGCTATAATAAATATTGAAAATAAAAACAAAGGGAGGAGTTTCATGAAAAAGAAAATCGCTCTTATACAAATGCAGGTGAAGCTTGCTGATCCGGACTTTAATTACAGCCGGGCAGAAAAATTACTGAAAAAGGCTATGGAAAACAGGCCGGATATCATCGTTCTTCCCGAGACATGGAATACGGGTTTCTATATTTCCCGAAACCTGAAAGAAATTGCAGATGAAGAGGGAAAAAGAACAAGAAAGTTTTGTGCGGATTTTGCAAAAGGAAATCACGTGAATATAGTGGCAGGTTCCGTAGCGGTCCGTCAGGGAGATTCTGTGTATAACAGGGCCTATATTTTTGACCGCGAGGGGAAAGAAACAGGGGAATATGACAAAATGCACGGCTTCTCTTTTGCGAAAGAACCGTTATTTTTCGAGCGGGGAAATCGCACCGTACATTTTCATTTAGACGGACTCTCCTGCTCGATGGCTATATGCTATGATATCCGTTTCCCCGAATGGATTCGTCGTCAGGTATTGGCAGGGGAAACGGATTTGTTCTTCGTTCCTGCTGCCTGGCCGGAGAAACGACTTTTCCATTGGACACTCCTCAATCAGGCAAGAGCTGTAGAAAACCAGATGTATCTTTGTGCGGTCAATCAGGGCGGAGTATCGGGAGGGACACAGTATGCAGGGAATTCCGTTCTGTTGGATCCCTGGGGAGAGGACGTGTGCCGCTTGGGAACGGAGGAGGAAATTGCCGTCGGAGAGATTGATACGGAAGTGATTCAGAAAATCAGAAATACCATTCATGTTTTTAAAGACAGAAGACCTGAATTTGATGTAGTGAAATAGAGCGCATTAAAAAGAGCCCCGCAAAGGAGCTCTTTTATTATGCATCGACAGGAATCATTTTTCCCAAATGGAATGACCAGAGATATAAACCTGTTACGGGCTTTTTTAAAATCTGCTCCGCCGCTTCCTTGTATATAAGAAGCTGGACTGTATAGTGTTTTTTTAACTCATCCGCCGACTGTATGCGATCGGTTTTATAGTCGATAATGGTCAATTGCCCGTCTGTTTCAAGAAGGCAGTCTATGACCCCTTGGAGGAAGATTTCCTCTCCTTTTTCACAGTCTGTGTAGTAGCGGGAGGCAGGAAGTAAGACGGAGAAGGGGAGTTCTTTTCTTATGATATCCGCCTTTTCCATGGCGTCCTGTAAGGGGCTTTGCATGAATTTTAAAATATCTTTTACCGGTGATTTTACCCCCGGTTGGCGGAGAAGAATTTCTTTTTCTTCTGCAGAGAGAATATTTTTTTCATAGAGCGTTTCTATTTCCTGGCGTATGGCCGGTTCTTTGTGCGGCAGGCCGGTGAAATCCAGAAGCTCCATAGCCTTATGCATGAGAGTACCGTAGCTTGTTCCCGAAAATACAGGGGTTTCGCGAAGGAATTCCGGCAAGGTTTCATAACCGGCCGGTAAAGATTCTCCGTTTTCTATATCCGGGGCAAGCACGGCTGACGGGAGGGGTATTTCGTCAGCAGCTTGTAATTCTTCCTCTTCTCTGAGTTTGGTGGCGGAAGTGGCTGTGAGTTTTGCCGGCGTATCTACGGCGCCGGGGAAACCGTATGTCCAGCGGAACCGCCGGTCCAGCCAATCCGGAACGGATTCATCAGGGAAGGACAGGAAGATATCGGCGGCTTTTTCTTTTTCGGGGATATCGTTGCTCCCGGAGGACTCGTCAGTTTCATTGTCTCCTTTCTCCTCAACCGTCATTAAATCGTAGCGGGATGTAATTTTCCAATCGAAACGTGTGTCGGTATCGGCAGGCGCATCGGCGACCGTTTTGGGAAGAAGTGATGTGTGATCCCATAAAGAAATCATGCTTTCGTGTCTTGCTGCGGCAGGAAGAATCCAGGAAAGATAGGAGTTTGCATTTCCTATCAGGTGGCCGGGAAGGGAGTGCATTTCTTCGTTATCATCAGCAGTGAGAGGCATAAGCTGTCCTTGCAGATTTTTCGGAAAATCATTTCCGGAGCCGATGATATAGAGTTTATCTCTTGCCCGTGTCATGGCGACATAGAGAAGTCGTGCCTCTTCCGCCTGAGTTTCTTTCAGAGCTTTTGATTTTAATGCAATCTGATATAAGGTGGGCCAGCGGGCTCGGTGGACTTTATCGAAGTAATGAATCCCGATACCCATGGATTTGTCGGCAATTACCACATTTTTTAAGTCGACAGTATTGAATTGTTTTGCCGTATCCGCAAGGAAAACGACAGGGAACTCAAGTCCTTTGCTTTTGTGGACAGACATGATACGTACCGCATTGCTGTCTTTTACGGGAGAAACGGTTTTGAATTCCTGTCTGGATTTTCTCAGATATTCAAGGAAATAAAATAAGCCGTTGGAGACGGAGGAATCTCTTTGCAGAGCAAGGTCATAAAATGCTTGCACATGAGATTTACGGAAAGCACCGTTAGGAAGACCGCTGATCCATGTTATATAGTCAGTGTCTTCGAAAATGCTGCGCAGCAAAGGGGCAACACCGTCCCGTACAGATTGTTTTCTCCATTTTTCATAGAGTCCCAAAAAACGGGAAAGACGCATGCTTTTCTCGGGGGAGAGTACCTCTTGGCGGAGCAGTATTTCCCAAAGACTATTTTCTTCTTCCTTTTTATCATTGTGCAGGGCAGCAAAGTCTTTTTCATCGAGTCCTGCAAAGAAGGAACGGAGAACGGCGGTCAGCGGGAGATCCTGAAGAGGATTGTCCAAAATTTGGAGGAGTGACCATAAAATGCGGACCTCCGAGGATTGAAGGAAATCGTCGTCTTTATCCGAAATGGCTGGAATACCTGCTTCATTCAGTGCTTTAAGAAAGGCAGGCGCTTTTCCGTTCGTTGCACGGAGAAGAATGACAATATCTTTGCAGGTAATATCACGGAAAGTACCGTCATTGTCCATCACTTTTTTATGGCTATCGAAAAAAGAACGAATCCGCCGGGCAATCAGACGGCCTTCCAGTGTGGGAGTATCGATGTCATTGGCGGCGGGTTCCTGTGACGGAGCGGAGTTATCTTGTCCGTCATTTTTACTTTTATCAATCCATTCCAGTGTCACGGATCCGCCGATATAGGAGTCAGGTGCAGGTGTTTCGTGACGGCCCGGGCGGAGAGCTTCTCTTTCTCCGTAATCGAGCCCCAGATATTCTTTATTCATCAACTGTCGGAAGATGTAATTTGTGGAAGAAAGAATCGTTTTATCGCTTCTGAAATTTTGGTTAAGGTCAATCCTGCGGTTTACGGTTTCTTCCTCATTACTGAAGGCATTGTATTTATCGAGGAAAATAGTGGGGTCTGCTTGGCGGAAAGCATAAATCGACTGTTTGATATCGCCTACCATGAAACGGTTCCGCCCGTTAGAAATTAAAGCGGTAATGAGTTCTTGGACACCGTTCGTATCCTGATATTCATCAATCATGATTTCTTTATATTTCTTTTGAATCATAAGTGCCGCTTCCGAGGGGAACAGTTCAGCTTTTTCTGTCGTAAAACGGGGGTTTTCTTTATCCAAAAGAATATCCAGGGCATAGTGTTCCATGTCGGAGAATTCCATAAGAGCGTCTTGCTTTTTTCTCGCATGATAAGCACGGAGGAAATCAATTGTAATGCGGGATATGACTTCTACGATGGGAGACATATCGCGTACATTATCTATCCATTGCTGCTCGGGAATAGAAAAGAAAGGAGAAATTTTTTTCTTGAATTTGTCCTTTACGGAATTTCTGATGTCCTGGATACGGTTCTTGATGCTCTCGTAGCGGATAGGGTCGGCGGCTTTGTTTTTTGGTTTACTTTTCAGCCGTTCAAAAGAAATCCCGGGAACGCCTGCGTACCAATCTTTCCAGTTTCCTGTCCGGGCAAGAAAAGAAAATGCGTCATACTCTTCCGAAAGAATAGGGAGATAATCTTCCAAGTCCGGTTCAATTTCCAAAAGAGAAAACATTTGGCGGTAAGCATCTTCAAATCCGCTTGCTGTGAGCTGATATTCCGAAAGGATAGAAGTTGCCCAGGGAATGGAAGAAAGGGAACTGTTTTCGGGAATCCGGTAGGACAACGGAAGTTTGGAGAGCCAGTCCTCGGGGAAAGCCATAGAACAGGAAAAATTGTAGAGATACAAAACAGTATCTCTGAGTCCGGTATCGTTAAAACCGCGGGACAGAAGGTCTGCACAGTCAAGGAAAGAGGGATTACTTTCTGCATAGTAGGCTTCCAGAACTTCATTTAATACGTCTTGCTTTAATAAATCAATTTCATTGGCATCGCTTAAAATCTGCGTGTCCGGATCTAAATCAATGAGATAAAAGTATTGGCGGATAAGAGTCTGAAAAAAAGAATCAAGGGTAGAAATCTGGGCGCCCGAAAGAAGGGAAAGTTGGCGGGATAAGTGGCGGATAAGTCCGGTGTCATTTTTTTCTCTGGCCTGCAATAAAGCTTTAGAAATATTGGAGGCAATCCGCGTTTTCATTTCGCCGGCAGCGGCTCTGGTGAAAGTAAGAACGAGAATTTCGGAAATATCAAGAGGATTGTCCGTATCGGTGAGAAGTTCTTTAATCCGTGCAGTGAGAACGGCGGTTTTTCCGCTTCCGGCAGAGGCAGCCAAAAGAAGATTCTGATTCCTTGCGTCAAGAGCGGATTGCTGTGCGGCGGTCCAGGTCATTTTACTCATGGGAAGGCTCCTTTCTTTCCGAAGCTAAAGCGGCTGCTTTTGTCTCCAGAATATTTTTTGCATTTTTATTTTTAATCATATAGTTAAAGTTATTTTCTTCCAGTCCCGGTTCAAAACGGCAGATGCTTTTATAGGGACAGTAGGTACAGGCGGTAAATTGTCCTGATTTTATAGGATAAATAGAAATATCGCCGCTTTGTATTTCCTCATACAGATGAATCAAAATTTGTTCCGTAATTGTTTTTAAAGATTCAAATTGGGCATCCGACAGAACGGGAGAGGCGCCGTGGACAGCTCCTTTTGAGGTATAGCGGACAGGGATAAAGCTTTTATCATGACCGGCCTCCTTGTCCAGCGTTTCCAAAACCGCAGGATCATTTAAAAAGAGTCCGTTGATTTGACTGTTTTCTTTTAAATCGGGAATTCCGTCGGGCGGTACGGTTTCTACAGGACGGACATTTCCGTGGAGATAAATGTACATCATCGCGGCAGGGAGCAGATCTTTTGTTTCTTCATCTTTTGACAGGGCCAATAAATATGTGATGAGTTGCAGAGAGGTACCGTTTAATATATCGCTCAGGTTTACGGTAGGACTTCCCGTTTTGTAGTCGGATACGACAACATGTTTTCCGTCCGAGTCTACTCTGTCGATTCTTCCGATGAGTGTAAAGGAATCGTGCGGACTGGCTGAAATTCTTACCGTGAAAGGACGTTCCAAATCTATAGTGTCAAAACCGCTTTGACGACTCCACCGGCGGAATCGTTTCAGGGCGTCTTCAAAGGTGCGGTCTAATACTCTCTTTGTGTACCTGAGAGAAATGTCGGAACCGAGAGCACCTGCTTTTATACGGGGGACAAGTTCTTCGGTAATTTCTTTTGAAAGATTTTCGATATCCTTGTCGCCTGCATCCCGCCATTGGAGATTTTCCTTTTTAAGACGATCTCCGAATTTATGAAGGCCGGCATGCAAATAATTTCCGTAATCTAAAGGATCGACGTCCCCGGTTTTTCTTTCTTCAATACCGAGACCGTACTGGAGGAAATACTGGTAAGGACAGGTTCTGTAGTTTTGCAGCCTGGTGACAGAGCCGAAAAAACGACCGTGAGGCATAAAAAGTTTTCGTGCTTCTTCTTTGGTGAGGGCGGTTGCCGTGTTCTGATAATACAGGCCTGCTAATTTACTTTGCAAAAGAGGGAGGTTTTCTTTTCTTGCCCAATTTCTCAGAGCGGTCCAGCGGCTGTTTTCCGGCGGAACACCTTCTTGGAGAATGAGAGGCAGCAGAGAAAGTGCCTGGTCGGGATTGGTAAAGAAAGAAGAGTCGTCTTCCGTAGGAGAGGGAGAAAGGGAACGGGTATATTCCGTATAGAAACCCCGGTCTTTCAAGCGGGTGAAAAGAAAAGACGGTTCTCCCTGACTGCCGTCATCTGCAGATTCGGGACAGGACAGGTAAAGAGCATCGGATGCCCGTGTGAGGGCCAGGTAGGTATAAAATTGTTCCTGTCCGATTAATTGCAGTAAGTTGTCGCCCAAATTGATTTTTGAGTGACTCCACAGGTTTTGTTTTTCTGCTTCTGTAAAAAATCCGGTATCATCAATTTTTTGAGGGAATTCTCCTTCTAAAAGTCCGGGAATAAAAACCACCTTTGCTTCAGCAGCGTAGCCTCTGTCCATAGAAGTGACCGTCACGTGGTCCAGAGTAGGCGGAATCATGGAGTAGGTGAGAGATGAAATTCCGTCTTTCATCATGAGGAAGAATGTTTTATCAGACATTGTTTCATTTCCCGATGCATGAACGGCTTCCTCAAAAAGGGATATGATTTTTTTCCAGACCTGATTATGGGGACGGCTTTTTGTTTTTTCGTATTCTTCATCATCCCATGCGGCGAGCGTCTGCGGAACTTTTTGCTCAATGAGCCATTCATATAAAACGGTGCATTTTTCTTTGGCTGTAGCCGCTGTTTTCCAACGGTCCCGCAGGGGGTTCAAGAGGGCCACCACTTTTTTCCGCCATAAATCGGCGTCTTTCTGCATCTTTTCTTCTTTTTCCGTAAGAGTGCCCGGTTTATCGTCGGGGCTTCTGTAGTCACGGAATGCCCATGGTTTTTGCCATGTGCTGTACCGTATATTATATTTCAGGGTATAATTTTCGAGCCTGTCGATTTCAGAGGTGGTGAAAGAGGGAAGCATATTTGTTTTCAGCAGCCGGAAAACAGTATTTCTTTGAAATCCTTTATTTTTACCACTCATTTCAGCGGAAAGAAACCGCAGCATGCTGTCGATTAGCATGATAAGGGGGTGATTATTGACAGGCTGTTTCTTGTCAATAAATCCGGGGATTTTATACTTCAAAAAAGCTCTTTCCAGTGCGTCGGTATAGTGGTCGGTGGTGCGTAAAAGAACAAGAATATCCCGCCAGCGTAAACCTTTATCGCGGACTAAAGTCAGAATCCGGCGTGAAATGAAATCGGCTTCACCGTTTCTGTCCGGTGCGGAAATAAGGTGGACGCCTTTTTCGGGAGTGACGGATTGTGCAACCGGAAGCGAACAATTTTCCGAGGGGGATTGAAAATATTCGGCCGCGACAGATAAAATCCTCGGGCAATGGTAACGGTGATATTTCGATAGTGTAACCGATTCTGCCTGTCCTATATTTTCCAAAAGCATGCGGTATAAACGGTCGGGCTGTGCAAAAATTTCGCAGTCGTTTTCACTATCCGGGGCAGGCATTTGCAAAGTAAAGGTAACCTGCTCGGCTGTCCGTACCAGAGCGGATACGATATTAATTTTTTGTGGAGCCATTCCATTGAAACCGTCAATCCATATGCGGGAATGACGGAGCATATCCGAACGGGGGATTTCCCGAGCGAGAAGATCAAAAAGGCTTCCTTCATAAGAAAAACGTTCACGGAGAAAAGAATGGTAGTTTTTATAAAGCAGCGCTAAATCGGACAGTTTTTTTCCTAACGGTGTGTTTTCTTCTTGCGAGGCGGCTGCTTCCAGGTCCGCTTCGGATACGCAGAACATATCCAACCGGTGAAACAGTTGTACCAACCGGTCTGCAAAATGAGGCTGGGAAGCACTTCTTGCAAGTATTTGCAGTTCTTCCCGGTGATCATTCATGATATGGCTTACTACCAGTTGTTGTCCTAAGGGAGAAAGGGCATCACGGACAGGAGAGCGGAGCTCTTGAAATATCCGGTAAGCGAGACGGGAAAATCCGCAAACCGTTACATTCATAAATCCTTTTCCGGGAAATATGCCTGCCAGCATACGCTCTGCGGTATACGTTTCCTGATCGGGGACCAGAAGAAAGGCGGAACGTTCTTTTCCGCCGGTCATATAGTCACGGATTTCTTCACAGCACCGGACTGTTTTTCCCGTGCCGGCAGGACCGAAAATAAAGTGCAGGCTCATGATATTTTTCTCCCCTTGTTTTATATTTGTTTCTATTATAAATCATTACCGGGAAATAAGAGGAGACTTTGAGAAAAAATCGGAGTGGAGCGTGCGTCAAAGCAGGCTTGACATAAAAATTAAAAAAACTATAATCAATTTAAATTGCATTTTAAAACCGGAGAGCTTCCGGTTGTGGATTTTTATAGAGATTTCTATTTTCGCCACATAGTACATTTTGTATTATGCGGCGTATTTTATTGGAGAAGGATATGTCATCGGGATATTATGCATTTCTTGTTTTTTTAGGCGGCTGTAGCTACGGGATTTTATCCACCATTGTAAAGCTGGCCTATGAAGCAGGTTTTACACTTTCTCATGTGTCGGGGAGTCAGGGGTTTTGGGGGATGGCTCTTTTCTGGCTCGTTGCATGGAAATGGAGACCGGAGACAATCAGTCTGAAAAAAATGGCGGTGCTTATTTTCTCGGGACTGCCCATGGGATTGACTTCTATTTTTTATTACCGGGCATTGGAAACGCTGGACGCATCTCTGGCTATTATTTTTCTTTTCCAGTTTGTATGGATCGGCACTATATTTGATATTCTCTTTTTTAAGAAAATTCCGGGATGCCGTAAGACAGTATCGATTCTCATTCTTCTTGCCGGATCCGTTTTAGCTTCCGGACTGGAAATCGGACGGGGTCTTTCTTTTCCTGTCGGTGTTTTCTGGGGTGCTCTTTCTGCGGTGAGCTATTCTCTTGTCATTTTGGCGAGTGGTGTTGTAGGACTCGGGATATCGCCTGTTTTTAAAAGTGCCATGATGTCTGTCGGTGCAGCAGCGGTTATTTTCTTTTATTTACCGCCTGTATTTCTGACAGATGCGGATTTGTTCCTTTCTGTAATGCCTTACGGCATACTCCTCGGACTTTTCGGAATCGTAGTTCCGCCATTTCTGTTTTCTGTGGGAATTCCTAAAATAGGACCGGGGCTGGGGAGCATATTGACAGCCTCCGAGCTTCCTACGGCACTTTTGATGTCTTTTTTCGTACTTCATGAGCCTGTCGGCGTGTACCAGTGGGTGGGGGCAGCACTCATTTTTATCGGTATAGTGGCAGGAAATGTAGAGAAATAAAAAAGTTTATATCATATAGAAAATTTAAAATAAAATAAAAATATCTTTACTTTAATCTTTGAAAAAATATAATTTATGGATTTCTATATTGACATTTATAGATATAATTGATATACTGAATGCAGTTAAAAGATTCTATATAAAATTAGTTTTTATAGGAGGTAATATTATGTCTTTAATTGGTAAAAAAGTAAATGAATTTAATTTAGATGCTTACAAGCAGGGCGAATTTGTAAAGGTTTCTGACAAGGACCTGGCAGGGAAATGGAGTGTCCTTTTCTTCTATCCCGCTGACTTCACTTTTGTTTGCCCCACTGAATTGGAAGATCTCCAGAATAAATATGACGAATTCCAGAAAGAAGGCTGTGAGATTTATTCCGTATCCTGCGACAGCCATTTCGTACATAAAGCATGGCATGAAAGCTCCGAAAGAATCGGAAAGGTACAGTACACAATGGTAGGGGATCCGACCGGTACCTTAGCAAAGGATTTGGATGTATACATTGACAGTGAAGGTATGACAGAACGCGGTACTTTCGTTATCAATCCGGAAGGCGAAGTGGTTCTGTATGAAGTCAGTGCAGGCAATATAGGCCGTAATGCGGACGAACTGCTCCGTAAGGTAAGAGCCGCTAAGTTTGTTCATGAACATGGCGACCAGGTTTGCCCGGCAAAATGGCAGCCCGGTGAAGAAACACTGAAGCCGTCCTTTGATTTAGTAGGAAAGCTTTAATAGGAGACGGCATCATGGGAAAAATGTATGATGCCATAATAGTCGGCGGAGGTCCTGCAGGGCTTTCCGCCGCTATTTATATGGCCAGAGCCCGTTTCCGTGTTTTGGTAATCGAAAAAGAAAAAATCGGCGGACAAATTACCATTACATCAGAAGTGGTGAATTATCCGGGAATTTTGATGACCGACGGAGAAAATCTGACAAGTCAAATGCGCCGTCAGGCAGAAAATTTCGGTGCCGAATTTATGATTACCGAAGTCACGGGACTTGAATTGGAAGGCGATTATAAAATCGTGCATACCGGGCGCGGCGATTTCAAGACGACCGGAATTATCTATGCGACCGGAGCTTACCCGAGGCTTGCAGGATTTGACGGGGAAAAAGAATTCCGCGGACATGGTGTGGCTTATTGTGCTACCTGTGACGGAGAATTCTTTACAGGAAAGGATGTATTTGTCGTAGGCGGCGGCTATGCAGCTGTCGAAGAAGCTCTTTTCCTGACCCGCTATGCAAAAAAGATTATCATGATTGTCCGGAGAGATCAGTTCTCCATTGAAAATGCGGAAGTGGATGAATTAAAAGAACATCCCAAGGTAGAAATCCGCTTTAATACGGAAATTACCAAAATCATCGGAGAAAATTCCATACAGGAAGTGGTATTGAAAAACAGGGAAACCGGTGAGGAATCCCACTATAAAGCTCCTGACGGAGATTACTGCGGCGTCTTTGTTTTTGTCGGCTATGCGCCCGAAAACGGCCTTGTAAAGGACCAGCTTGAGCTTACTCCTCAGGGTTATATTGTGACGGATAAAGACCAGAAGACCAATATAGACGGTGTCTATGCGGCAGGCGATATTTGTGTCAAGAATCTGCGCCAGGTTGTAACCGCGGTTTCTGACGGTGCGATTGCCGCGACTTCCATGGAAAAATATTTGGGACAGCTCTACAGAAAATTGGGAATTAAGAGAGAGTATGTGGCAGTCACAAAGAAAAATGCCGGTGAAGAAGCAAAAGCAGCACCTCAGGCAGATTCCTCTTCATTCCTTGATGATGCGACCAGGCAGGCATTGGTGCCGGTTCTGAATCGTTTTGAGAACAAAGTCATTCTTCGTTTGTATACGGATGACAGCAAGGTGACGGAAGAAAATAAGAAGGTAATCAGTGAATTGGCTTCTCTTTCCGACAAGGTGGAAGCTGAGTTTGTACCCGCAACAAATGAAGAAAATAAACATACCATTTCCATCTGTAATGCTGACGGAACAGAAAGAGGACTTTATTTCCATGGCGTTCCGGGCGGACATGAGTTCAATTCTTTCATTTTAGCGATGTACAACGCGGCAGGCCCCGGGCAGGATGTAGGAGAAGAACTTCAAAAGAGAATTGATGCACTGGATAAAAAACTTCGGGTACAAATTGTAGTTTCATTATCCTGCACAATGTGTCCGGACTTAGTGGCTGCAGCACAAAGAATTGGCGCCGACAATAAGAATGTAACGGTCAATGTCTATGATTTGCAGTATTATCCGGAATTGAAGGACAAATATAATATTATGAGCGTTCCATGTTTGATTATTGATGAGAAAGATGTACATTTCGGGAAAAAAGGTGTTTCCGAACTCTTAGATATGTTTGAACGCGCATAAAATCTGATGAGACTGTAAAAAAATCCGTGAGAATTTTCTTGCGGATTTTTTATTTTCTGCAGACGGTACATTGAAAAGTAAATTGCCTGTTTCATTCTATATTGAATTATTTACATATATCGAAAAATACTGTAAAATAAATAAAGGTTTTTAATCATATATATGGAAAATTTCATATATATTTACAATATATCGAGGGTGATACAATGGATGAATTACTTCGCGTGGAAAATCTTCACGTATCGGTAGGAGGAAAAGAACTCCTCCATGGAATTAATTTCTCTGTGAATAAAGGGGAAGTCCATGTCATTATGGGCGTAAACGGAGCGGGGAAATCAACATTGCTCCATGCCATAATGGGAAATCCCGCTTATGAAATCACAGAAGGCCGTATTTTCTTTGAAGGACAGGATATTACCGAATTGTCTGTTGATAAAAGAGCAAAACTCGGTTTGTTTTTGTCATTCCAAAATCCTGTTTCCGTAGCGGGGATTACGATGGAGAATTTCATCCGCACGGCAAAAACAACCATTTCGGGAAAGCAACAGAAGCTGTTTCCTTTTAAGCGGTTAATGAAATCACGGCTGCAGGACCTGCAGATGGATCCTGCTTACGGAAACCGTTACTTAAATGACGGATTTTCCGGCGGTGAACGGAAAAAAAGTGAAATATTGCAGCTCCGGATTCTGGAACCCAAACTGGCAATGCTCGATGAAACGGATTCCGGCCTTGATGTAGATGCGGTCAGAGTGGTATCTAAAAATATTTCTGATTATCACAACGAAAACAATGCCCTGATTTTAATTACCCATTTGAACCAAATTCTGAAATTTATCCGACCCGAATTTGTCCATGTTCTGATTGACGGACGGATTGTCAGGGAGGGCGGTCCCGAACTGGTGGAGGAAATTGAAACGAACGGGTTTGATGCGTATCGTAAAGAGGTGTGACCGATGGCAGAAGGAAGAAAAAAAAGCCGGATTGATGACATCAGCCGCAGCGTTTATGACATCAAAGATAAGGTTGAATTTGCTTATAAAGCCAAAACAGGGTTGACAGAGGATACGATAAGGGATATTTCAAGAGAAAAAGAAGAGCCGGAATGGATGCTCCGGAAACGGCTCGAAGCTCTTGAAATTTTTAACGCACTTGATGTACCGCCGTGGGCTCCCGATATTTCCGAGCTGGATATGGATCATATAGATACCTATATCCGTCCTAAAACTGACATGAAGGCCCGCTGGGAGGATTTGCCGCAGAATATACGGGATACTTTTGACAGGCTGGGAATTCCTGAAGCGGAAAAGAAGTCGCTGGCAGGCGTAGGTGCCCAGTACGATTCCGAAGTGGTTTATCATAATGTCCAGCAGGAATTGGAAAACCAAGGGGTCATTTATGTAGATTTTGAAACGGCGGTAAAGGAATATGAGGAGCTGATACGTCCTTATTTCGGAAAATTGATTACACCGCGATATCATAAATTTGCAGCACTGCACTACGCTGTGTGGTCCGGCGGTTCATTCGTCTATGTGCCCAAAGGCGTAGATGTAAAAATGCCGCTCCAGAGTTATTTCCGCCTTAATGCACCCGGGGCGGGACAATTTGAACACACCTTGATTATTGTGGAAGAGGGAGCGTCCTGTCATTTTATAGAAGGCTGCTCGGCACCCCGTTACAATGTAGCCAATCTTCATGCCGGAGCGGTAGAGCTTTTCGTAAAGAAAGGAGCAAAGCTCCGGTACTCGACTATTGAAAACTGGTCGAAAAATATGTATAACCTGAATACGAAAAAGGCGATTGTAGAGGATAATGGAGAAATGGTATGGGTAAGCGGATCTTTCGGGTCTCACACATCCTGTCTGTATCCTGACACCGTTCTCAAAGGAGACCATTCAACCTGTGAATTTACAGGAATTACTTTTGCCGGCAAAAATCAATTTCTTGATACCGGGTCCAAGGTAGAAGCACTGGGACGAAATACCCATATTACAATCAATTCGAAATCAATCTCTAAGGGCGGAGGTACCGCTTTGTACCGTGGCGTCGTCTATATCGGACCGAAGGCATCGGGGACAAAAGGGACAATCAGCTGTGAATCTTTGATGCTCGATAATGAATCGCGTTCAGATACGATACCGGCCATTATTATTGAAAATGACGATATCGATTTAGGGCATGAGGCAAAAATCGGTCGTATTTCTGAAGAGGATATTTACTATTTAATGAGCCGTGGCCTGTCGGAGGAAGATGCAAAGGCCATGCTGGTCCGCGGATTTGCGGAACCGATTTCCAAGGCACTCCCGCTAGAATATGCGGTGGAAATGAACAGGCTCATTGATTTGGAATTTGAGGGTGCTATAGGTTAAGGAGGCAGTTATGGAAACAATTCAGGCAAACCGGCTGCCACTGATTACATACAGATATTTAAAAAGCAATGACAGCCCGTTGTTATTTAAAGCACCATCCCGTTTGGCAGAAGTTGTATTTTCAGATACAGCCTATGTCCGTGCGGGCGGTATATGGCCGTCTGATTATAACGGAACGGCACCGGAGGTTACTTCAGCTTCGGGGCAGGGAAAAACCTACACCATAGAAATCCCGGGAGAAACGGAAGCGAATCTTGTTATTTCTATAAATACCGACACAGACGTGCCGGACTTTGCAGGACGTTTTATCTTTAAACTTCATAAGAATTCCCGCCTTCACTTGGTGTGGAATAGCTGTGGCGGCAAAGAAGAGGCGACGGTGGTGATTTCTTCTTTCTATGAGTTGGGAGAAAATTCGTGTCTCACCGTGTCTTCTTTGGAGAAAGGCTTTGAAAAAACTTCTTTTTATGAAGAAAGAAATATTTTGGCAGGGAAAGAAGCAAAGGCTCATTTTGTGGCAGCAAAAATGGTCGGAGAAAAATCAATTTTGCACAGTTACGGAAAGCTGTCAGGCGACAAGTCGGAAATCAATGAGGGAACTGTCTATGCTGCCGGCGGTACGCAGCATCTCGACCTGTTTTATCACATCGATCACGTAGGAAAGGAAACGAAAGCGCAGATTGATGTGAAAGGCTCACTTTCGGAACGGTCATCAAAGACGTTCCGCGGTACACTGGATTTCAAGCGCGGATGCAGCGGTTCTGTCGGTGATGAGGGCGACTATGCGATACAACTCAGTCCTACAACCAGAAATGTATCGTTGCCCCTGCTTTTATGTACGGAAGATAACGTAATCGGCAACCATGCATCCAGCTCGGGACAGTTGGATAACCAGGTTATTTATTTTTTAATGACCCGCGGTTTTTCTCTGGAAGAAGCGCGCCGTATAGTTGTTGAATCATTAATACGTCCTCTGGTAGACCGGATGGATGAAAGCCTGCAAGAAGATGTGCTGGCTATCGTAAGAAAAAAATTAGAAGCTGAGGAGGCATGATGGATACCGGACTCATCAGAAAAGATTTTCCTATTTTGGAAACAAAAGTAAACGGGCATCGTGTCGTCTACTTTGATAATGCGGCTACCACGCAACGTCCGCGTCCCGTTGTGGAGGCAGTGACAAATTATATACTGCATCAAAACGGGAATCCCCACAGAGGGGCTCATGTATTTGCGATAAGCGCTTCCGAGGTCTATGACGGCTCTAAAACGGCGGTAAAAGATTTTATAGGGGCAAAGAGCGAAAAAGAAATTATCTATACAAGAAATACATCAGAAAGTTTAAATCTCGTGGCCCGTTCTTATGGCGAAACCCGGCTGAAACAGGGAGACCGTATTCTTATTCCTATTACGGAGCATCATTCAAATCTGGTGCCCTGGCAGCGGGTTGCCAAAAAAACGGGTGCGGTCCTGGATTATATTTATATAGACAAGAAAACGGGACATTTCTTAGAAGAAGACTTGAAAAAAATTGATAACCCGGCTGTCAAAATTTTGGCATTTGCCCAGGTCAGCAATGTAATGGGAATCAAGTTTGATGCGAAAGCCCTGATTGAAAGGGCTCATAAACACGGAGCCGTAGTGGTTCTTGACGGAGCGCAAAGCATTCCCCATATGCAAGTCAATGTACAGGAACTGGATTGCGACTTTTTTGCCTTTTCCGGGCATAAAATGTGTTCTCTCGGCGGTATAGGAGTTCTTTACGGCAAGGAAGAACTTTTAAGCGAAATGGAACCGTTTCTTTCGGGCGGTGATATGATAGAAAATGTCTATGAGCAGGACACGACCTATGCAGAGCTGCCGGCGAAATTTGAGGCGGGGACGCAATATGTGGAAGGCGCTGTCGGGCTTGTGGCGGCAATCCGTTACATAGAATCTGTCGGTTATGATGAAATCAGGGCACAGGAAAAGAAACTGGTGTCCCGTGCGATAGAAGGTATGAAAAAATTACCTTTCATCCACATTGTCGGCACAGACCGTGCAGAGGAAAAAGAGGGGCTTGTATCATTTACCGTAGAAGGAGTACATCCTCATGATGTAGCACAAATTCTTTCCCATGATGGAATCTGTATCCGTACAGGTCATCACTGTGCGGAACCTCTTCACCGATATTTGGGAATCAATGCGACTTGCCGTGCCAGCTTCTATTTCTACAATACCGTAGGCGAAGTAGATTATTTTTTGGAAAAATTGAAAAATGTACGGAAAATAATGGGGTATGATGACTGATGGATTTACAACAACTGTATACAGACCTGATTCTGGAATATAACCGGGATATGACGAATAAAAGAAAAATTGAGAGCCCGACGATTCATGAACACGGACACAATCCAAGTTGCGGAGACGACATTGAAATCGAGGTTAAAGTAGATAAAGGCGTAATCCGTGATCTTGCCTACACGGGAAGCGGCTGTGCAATCAGTCAGGCCTCCACATCAATGATGGCTGAGCTGCTTCAGGGAAAAACGGTGGAAGAAGCTTTGCGGCTTTGCAATGTGTTTCTCGGAATGATACGTGGTGATGTCACTGATGAGGACGTTTTGGAAGAGCTCGAAGCAGCGGTCACACTGAAAGATATTTCAAAAATGCCGGTTCGTGTAAAATGTGCAACTCTCGGCTGGCATACACTGGAGTTGGCTTTAGAAAAATTACAAAAAGAATAGAAAGAAAATAATGAGAACATGATATAATGTAATCATGTTAAATAAGAAACCATTATCCGATATTATGAGAATTACTGGAGGTTATTCTTATGTTATTATTTTTCGTAATACTGTTAGGCATTATTTTTTTGTTGGTGAAAGAGTATAATCTGCTTCAAAGAGGAGCTCAGGCCATTAAAGCAAGTAATTCTAATGTTTCTGCAGCCTTAAAAAGGAAAGTGGATACGATTAACCAATTAATGGCAGTAGTAGAAAATTACAGTACCCATGAAAAATTAGTACAGCTTAAAGTTTCGGAGAATATGAAAGAAATGGCAATCAGTTCGAATCAGGCACTGTCAGATATACGGGCACTGGCTATGGCTACTCCGGAACTGAAGGCAGATAAAACCTATGTGGATTTGATGGAACATGTAAATGAGATTGAATCAGAATTATTGGGAGCTCGCGAAATCTATAATGATTTAGTCAGACAATATAATAGTCGGCTGGTGTCTATCCCGGATTGCTTCTTTGCTGCGGCCTTGGGATTTAAAAAAGCTCCTTATTTTGATTTTGACAATGAACAGGAGATACGTAGTTTTGACGGGGCAGACAAACAAATATTAATGGATCTTTTGCAAGATTCAGGCAACAAGATAAAGAAAACCGTCAATGATGAAATTATTACTTCGGTGAAGAAGGCAACTGTGGAGACTAAAGAAACTGAAGATTCTGGTGACGGAAAGTAAAAGTTTATAGATGCCTTTGACTTTTTTCAGTTCCGTTGTTAATATAGGAATATAATTACGGCAATGAGGAAAAGGAGTACGCATAATCAGCGATCCGGTGATAGTGAGAGTCCGGTTGTATGCGGAAGGCGTTTCCGAGCTGCTGTCTGAACGGAGTAGGACAGCTATCCAATGAAGGTGGGCACAATGCCAATGAGGGTGGAACCGCGGATTTGAAATTCGTCCCTGCAACATGATGTTGCGGGGATTTTTTATGTGCAGGAGGAAATATGACATTACAAGACATGATTTTAGCACTCCAGAAATTCTGGTCAGCCCGGGGCTGTGTTCTTCAGCAGTCCTATGATGTGGAAAAGGGAGCGGGAACAATGAATCCTGCCACTTTTCTCAGAACTATCGGGCCCGAGCCGTGGAATGTAGCTTACGTGGAACCGTCCCGCCGTCCTGATGACGGTCGCTATGGAGATAACCCGAACCGGCTTTATCAGCATCACCAATTCCAGGTTATTATGAAACCCTCGCCTGACGACATTCAGGAAACCTATTTGGAAAGCTTGAAAGAGCTTGGCATTGATCCGGAAGAGCATGATATCCGTTTTGTAGAAGATAATTGGGAATCTCCTACTCTGGGCGCTTGGGGTATCGGCTGGGAAGTCTGGCTTGACGGAATGGAAATCACACAATTTACCTATTTCCAACAAATCGGCGGCATTGACGAGCACCCTGTTTCGGTTGAAATTACCTATGGACTGGAACGAATTGCCATGTATATACAGGAAAAAGACAATGTATATGATTTGGAATGGACAAAGGGTGTTACGTATGGTGATATCTGGCATGAAAATGAGTATGAGCAGTCTGTCTACAGCTATGATTTATCGGATCATGATATGCTTTTCCGCCTTTTTGATATGTATGAAAAGGAAGCAACCCGTATCATCAAAGCAGGTTATGTGCTTCCCGCCTATGACTATGTGTTGAAATGCTCTCATACTTTTAACCTTCTTGATGCGGGAGGAGCGATATCTCTTTCCGAACGAACCGAATATATCGGGCGTGTCAGAAGTATGGCACGTATGTGTGCAAAAGCATATTTAAAGAAAAGAAAAGAATTGGGATTCCCCATGCTGAAAGGAAGTGACCGGAAATGAGTAAAAACCTTCTTCTTGAAATAGGGACCGAAGAAATGCCGGCCAATATCATGTCCGGTGTTGTCGATCAGCTTCGTGAACTGGTTGATATGAAACTGAAAGAAGCCCGTATTTCTTTTGAAAAAACAGAGGTATATGCAACGCCCCGCCGTCTGGCCGTCATTGTAAAACAAGCAGCCGATGCACAGCCTGATGAAGAAGTAAAGAAACGCGGACCGTCTGTAAAAGCAGCATTTGATGAAAACGGAAATCCGACAAAGGCGGCACTGGGATTTGCAAGAGGCCAGCATATTGACCCGTCACAGCTGGTCAAAGAAGATGAATATACCTGGGCAGAAGTGATAAATAAAGGACAGCCGGTAGAAAATATTTTGCCCGAATTATTTACCTCTCTTATTACCGGACTGAATTTTTCAAGAAGCATGCGCTGGGCTGATGAAGAAGCTCACTTTATCCGCCCTGTACGCTGGATTGTCGCACTTGCGGATGATAAGATTATTCCTATGGAATTTGCACATGTAAAAAGCGGAAATATCAGCCGCGGACATCGTTTCCTCTGCAAGGAACCGGTAAAAATAACCCGTCCCGAAGAGTATAAAGCCATTATGGAAAAAGCTTTTGTTGTGGTAGATCAGGACGAAAGAAGAGATATGATTTCCCGGGGTCTGAAAAAAGTGGCGGATGAACTGAGCGGAGAAGTCTGGCCCAATGCCGGGCTCTTGGAAGAAATAAATTATCTGGTCGAGTATCCGACACCCCTGTACGGTAAGATTGATGAGGAATTTTTAAAACTTCCCGTACCGGCTATTGTTACTCCTATGAGAGATCATCAGAGATATTATCCTGTACGGAGAAAAGACGGCTCGCTCATGCCTTATTTCCTGACCGTGAGAAACGGAGGAGATAAAGCCATTCATAATGTGCAGGCCGGTAATGAAAAGGTACTTCGGGCCCGTCTTGACGATGCAAAATTTTTCTATGACGGAGACCGCAAAAAATCGTTGGAAGAACGTAGAGAGGATATAAAGCGTATCAATTACCAGGAAGGCCTCGGTACGCTTTTAGATAAAGCGGACAGACTGGTTAAAATGGTTTCTCTTATCGCTGCCGAATGGGGCTTTTCCCCGGAAGAAACGGAAAAAGTCCGGCGGGCCGCTTTCCTTTCCAAGTCTGATCTTGCAACGGGAATGGTTACCGAATTTACTGAATTGCAGGGAGAAATGGGTAGAGAATATGCTCTTCTTGACGGAGAGGATAAAGATGTGGCAGATGCGATATTTGAACAATATATGCCGCGTTTTGCCGGTGATATTTTGCCTCAGAGCGCTATCGGCAGAGCCCTTTCCCTGGCAGATAAACTTGATAATTTGGCAGCGACCTTCCTCCGCGGATTGATACCCACGGGTTCACAGGATCCGTTTGCCTTGCGCCGGCAGACAATCGGTGCCGTCAATATTCTTGTGGACGGAAAAATACACTGGGATATAAGAAAAGGAATCGAAGAAGCGCTGAAACTGCTGCCGGGAGAAAAAGACAAGAAAGAAACAGCAGTTATGCAAATAGAAGATTTCTTCCGCCAGAGAATCAAAACGATTCTGCTTGATAAAAAAATTGACTATGATGTTATTGATGCCGTCTTATCAGGAGAAATTAATGATATATATGCATTGTTCCTGAAAGCACAATCCATGTTGGACAGTCATATCAAGGGAGAAGAAGAGCTCCGTCAGGCAGTGACACGTCTTGCGAATATCACAAAAGGCAAAAATGCCGGTGAAGTGAATCCCGGCTTATTTGAAGAGGAAGCAGAAAAAACTCTTTATGCGGCATTCGTAAAAGTATCAGAACCTGTGGCACAGGCTTATGGTGAGTATCGATATGCGGATGCATTGCCGTATCTGAAAGAATTGACGGCACCTGTTAATGCATATCTCGATACGGTTATGGTTATGGTAGATAATGAAGCTGTGAAAAATAACAGAATTTCCCTGCTTGTAAAAGTGCTTGAAGTTTATATGGGTTGGGGAGATTTAAGCCGGCTCGTTTAAATTGAAAACGCTTTCACATACGCCGTCCCTTGCAATTAGAGTAAATCTGATTAAAAGGGGCGGTTTTTGCGTATCAGTTAGTATAAAAAAGAAGAAAAATAAGTCATATCGATATATTTGCATATATAGATAAAGTGGTGTATAATAAAGACATCAAATATATATTTTGGAAAGGGGCATAATTATGGCTTTTAAATTACCAGATTTACCTTACAGCTTTGATGCATTGGAACCGGTCATCGACGCAAAGACCATGGAAGTGCATCATGATAAGCATCATGCAACCTATGTAAATAACTTGAACAAAGCAGTGGAAAACTATCCGGAATGGGCTTCCAAGTCTATCGAAGACCTGATGATTCATTTGAAAGAAGTACCGGAAGAAATCCGTACGGCAGTACGTAACAATGGCGGCGGTCATTACAACCACAGTCTGTTTTGGAAAATGATGGCACCGGTGGGAACAACCGAACTGAAAGGTGCTTTGCTTGATAAAATTAATGAATCCTTCGGATCCTTTGATGAATTCAAAAAGCAATTTGCCGCAGCAGCTACCGGTCGTTTCGGAAGCGGTTGGGCATGGCTCGTAGTAGATGGAGATAAGCTCGCCGTAGTATCCAGTGCAAACCAGGACTGCCCGCTGAGCGAAGGTAAAAAACCGATTCTCTGTCTCGATGTTTGGGAACATGCTTATTACCTGAAATACCAGAACCGTCGTGCTGATTATGTGGATAATTTCTTCCAGGTAGTCAACTGGGATTATGTGGCAGAACTTTTAGCCGAAGCATAATATTGGAACATAAAAAAATCTCTAACGAAGTGAATAAAGTTCACTTCGTTAGAGATTTTTTAGTATTCAGACTCTTGTACTTGAATGTGATTCAATTCGGGAAGCTTGATGATGCGGTTTGCAATATTTTCAGCCAAATATTTATTGTGGGTAATGGCAATTAATGTTATATGATGTTCTTTGGCATACTTCAATACATAATTCCAGATATGAGCCTGGTTGAGGGCATCAAGCATTGTTGTCATTTCATCACAAATTAAAAGTCGGGTATCTTTTCTGAGGGCTCGGGCAACACAAAATCGGTGAAGTTCACCGCCGGATAATTCATTCGGCCAGCGACTGTACCATTTTTCCTGTATTCCCATCTCACGTAACACTTCTTCTTCGGGCGGTCCCGGCTCATATAAAATATCTTTCATTTTCCAGCGAGGATTAACAGCCTGTTCAGGATGTTGATAAACAAGTTGGATAGGGCGGTATCCTGATTTGGGTAGTGGTGCACCTTTAAACAAAATATTGCCATGAGTAGGACGTAAAAAACCTGAAATAATTTGAGCCAAAGTACTTTTTCCATAACCGCTGGGGCCTAATAAAACAACGACTTCGCCTTCTTCTATAGATAAATTAATATCCTTTAAGACGAATGGTCCGCGGTTATAACGAAAACTTACATTTTTTATATCAAGAATGTTCACAATCACACCTCATTCCTGTTTCGTCAACAAGCCATGTGGCACTGCTTGAACCACAATACGGACAAGTTTCAAGATGAAATCCGTTTTGAGGAAGCGCCGCAAAAAGGGCCCGGCTGTAAGGGTGTTTCAAGCCTGTTCCATCTCCTTTGAACGTACTTGTAGAAGCAGTTTCAATGACTCTTCCGTCGTGAAAAATAGAAATATAGTCAGCAATATGAACAGCTAAATCTATATCATGGGTGATCAAAACAATTCCTTTTCCGGAATCGGCCAGTTGTCGCAAATCTTGGAGAGCTTTTATGGCAGTTTCTAAATCAAGACCCGGGGTCGGTTCATCAGCAATGATGAGTTCTGCATCTGTAACAAGTGCGGTGGAGAGAAGAATTCTTCTTGCCATACCACCGGAAAGCTGAAACGGGTACAATTTATCGGTGCCCTCTTTCAGACGGAAACGTTTGAACAGTTTTTTTTGCAAATCTTCTACAGCTTTTCCTTCAATTCCTCGGACTTGCTCACCTACCTGCATGAGTGGATCTAAGAAAGCGATAGATTGGGGAATAAAAGCAATTTCTTTTCCTCTTAATTCCCGTATTCTGTTTGGTGTCAGTTTTTCATCTTTGTAATAAAATGTCCCACCGGTTTTTGCATTGTCCGGAAGAATGTCCATAATGGCATGAGCCAGCAAGCTTTTTCCTGAACCGCTGGACCCGACGATGGCCAGTATATTTCCTTTTTCCAGAGTGAGGCTCAGATTTTTAATGGCTGTAAAAATTACTTTTTTTAATTTTGCATCATAACTTTCAAAACTTACGGAAAGGTTTTGGACAGTGAGTAAAGTGTTTTCAGTATAATTCATAAGTCCTCCTATTTCCGCGAACTGTGGGGATCAATGTAAATTTTGAGATAGTCACCGACTAAGTCAAAAAGCTGCACGACCAAAAGAAGCGCCAAACCCGGGAATATAGCGAGCCACCACATACCTGCTGATAAATATTTCATGGACTCAGACAATATGATGCCTACTGCTGGTGTGTCCAAGGGAAGGCCATAGCCTAAAAATGTAATTCCTGCTTCGTGAAGTATAGCATGTGGAAAAAGAAGAATGAGTCCTACCAGATATTGAGGAAATACATGGGGGATAATATGATGCACTGCAATATAACAGGAACTTTTTCCCATATGTTTTGAAAGTTGGACATATCTGGCAGAACGGATTTGCATGACTTCAGCCCTGATAACTCTTGTCAGAGAGGGCCAGTGTGTGACTGCTACGCCTGTAATAACACCAAAAGCACCGCCATTACATGCAATGGAAATTAAAATTAAAAGAATGACGTGAGGGATGCCCATACAGAGATCTACCAAATAGTTGACCACATAGTCGACTTTACCTCCGTAAATTGCGGACATAGTGCCTAAAATAACGGCGATAAAGGTACTCAGGACGGCAGATAGCAAACCGATTCGTATACTGAGAGAAAGTCCGCTGATTGTTCTATAAAACATATCCCGTCCCAGATTGTCAGTACCAAATAAATGGATAAGAGAAGGAGCTAAGCGTTTGTCTGCGTAATTCGGAGCATATAGCTCCGGAGACATATATATTCCCCATAAACATATAGTGACTAAAATAAAAAGTCCGATACCGATTATCATGAGTACTTTTTGACGATAGTTCAGATGAAATGATCTTGGGGCGGCCAATTCTTTTTCAGGCATTGCGGTCACCACCCTCTCTGATTTGGGGATCGATAATTCCGTATAAGATATTTGCAATCAGATTTCCCGTAAATACAAAGACTGCACTAAATACAGCAACACCTAGAAGCATAGGAGCATCTCCGAATAAGCCTGCATGTGTAGCAGCATTGGCAAGACCGGGATAAGAAAAAACTTGCTCAGCCAGCACGCAGCCGCCGAAAAGCTCACTGATATAAGCAAATTGTAAAGTGATTGCGGGTAAGCAAATGTTTCTAAGTCCGTGCCGGATAATAATTTGTTTCAGAGATTCTCCTCTTGCTTTAGCAAAAAGGACATAATCGCTTTCAAGCACATCAATCAGTTTTTGCCGTGTATGAAGAACAATATTGGATATCCCCTTAATGCTTAATGTGATGGCCGGGAGGACTAAATGATATAACCGGTCCATAATAGTGACATCCTCTGATAGTTTTCCTGCCGGTGCTGCCAATCCGAGAGGAAACCATTGCAGTTCCACGGCAAATATAACGAGCATGACAAGACCGATCCAAAATACCGGAGTAGAAGCTAAAAGAAGACTTGTTGTTTTAATGACTTTATCGAAAACAGTATCTTTAAAAGCTCCTGATATAATACCCAGCGTAAACCCTAAGAGACCGGAACAAACCCAGGCAATCAGCATAAGAGGAAATGATGTTCTAAAACGTTCGCCCAGAACTTTGCTGACAGGTTCATGGTAACTGATAGATTCTCCCATATCTCCTGTGACAAAGTGAGTGGCCCAGGTAATGTATCGTTCTACAGGAGATTTATTAAGTCCCCATTCTTCTTCAATTTGAGCTCTTTGTTCTACTGAAACACTTACTTCTCCCAAAAAGGAATCCACAGGATCCATGGGAGAAGAAGTGATAAGGAAAAAGCTGATAATAGTAGTAGAGATAAGAAGAAGAACCATCCGGACCAGTGTTTTAAAAAAGTAACGGATATTCAAAATGATTTCCTTTCTCTATAAATCAGAAAATTATTTGCCCCAAGTCCATTCATTCATATTTTCTACAATGGAAATCCCCTGGCCTCTGGTTATGGTTTTCTCCGGCATAGGGATATGAAGACCGTCTTTAACAAAATAAGTCAGTGATGGCAAGGTAATAAATAGGAAAGGAACGTCCTGATCCGTTAAGTACTGGGCGTTAATCCAGTGTTTATAAGCTTCTTCGCGGTCGGTGGCAGCAATAGCAGCTTCAATTTCCGCATCAACAGCAGGATTGCTATAAGAAGCCGGGTTATTAATATCGAGTACACCAATTTGACTGGAATGGAAATTTCTGTAGAGGCTGATAGGATTAACGTCAACCAATGACCAACAGGTAGGGATATGCATCGCTTTTCTTGCCACACCCCATGCCTCTGATTTAGGTATGATATGTATGCCCAAAGGAGCAGCTTGTGCTGACAAGGCAACAACTGTATTGTACCGGGCCAAATCGTTGCTTCTGCCGGTGATTGTGAATTCTGCTTTTACACCGTTCTTTTCACGGATACCGTCACCGTCAGTATCTTTCCATCCTGCTTCTTCCAAAAGCTTTTTGGCTTCTTCGACACGGCTGTCTTCAAATTTATATTTGCTGCTCCAAGGTACATCAGGGCTTGTTCCATAAGATGGAATTCCTACACCGGCCAAAGCATTGTCGATGATAGCCTGCCGGCTGATACCGATATTTAAGGCTTTACGGATGGCAATGTCACAGGTTACATTATTTCCGACAACCTCGTCACCTTTTTTTGTTTCCGGGATGGTAGGCAGGTTAATGATAAAGTTATTGACTGTCGGAAGGGTGAGGACTTGCATATTGTCTACTTTAGCCTTTGATGTTTCACCATCGACATATACCAAATCCAATTGACCTGATTTAGCGGCGGCTAAAGCGGTCTGTTCATCCATTTTCAAAATGGTAATCTTCTTAAATTTGGATTTTTTACCATAATAATACTCATTGGGTTCAAGAATAAGCTGTTGGTCTTTTTTGAAATCAACGACACGCCACGCACCGGATCCAATCGGTTTATCACCGTAGGTTTCCGTATACGCATGAGCAGGTACAATGCCCGTTTCTGTCAGACTGTAGGGGAAAGATGACCAAGGCTTTTTCAGATGGAAAATGACGGTATAGTCATCTTTTGCCTCAACAGAATCAAGCATGCTGAGATCTGCAGCGGAAGCTTTTTCTTTGGCGGTATTAAAAGTAAAAACAATATCTTTGGCTGTTAAGGGTTTACCATCTGAAAATTTTGCATCCTTTCTGATTTCATAGGTATAAGTTAAACCATCAGAACTGATAGTTTCTTTTGTAGCCAAGTCATTAACAATTTTATTATCTTTTCCGATAGCAAGAATATGGCTGTGGAAAATATCGCGAGTCCAAACTCCATAACCGGTTGTCGGGTCAAATTTACCGGCAACTAAAAGGTTCCCGGCAGAAATAGTTAATTCTGTCTTTGCTTCATTACCTGTTATAAATAAAAAATACATATAACTTTTCTGTCGGAAAGCAAAAAGCGAACAGATTTTCTGTCATATGGTGTATAATGAAATAGAAAATTTGTTCTATGGTGGTGACGGATATGGAATTGGGAGAAAAATTAAATATATTGGCTGATGCGGCTAAGTATGATGTGTCGTGTTCTTCCAGCGGTTCGTCGAGATCGAACCGGGGTGGTATCGGCAACGGGCATTATAGCGGAATTTGTCATTCTTGGACGGCTGACGGACGTTGTATTTCTTTGCTCAAAATTCTGATGTCCAATTCCTGTATATATGACTGCGAATATTGTGTAAACAGAAGAAGTCACGATACACCGCGGGCTACATTTACACCGGAAGAGATTGTGAGACTGACGATACAATTTTATCGTCGGAATTATATCGAAGGTTTATTTTTGTCGTCCGGTATTATCCGTTCTCCCGATTACACGACGGAATTGCTGATTAAGACGGCCCGGATTTTAAGGGAACGGGAACATTTCTACGGATATATCCATATGAAAGGAATTCCCGGAACAGATGCAGCATTGCTGAATGAGTTGGGCCGTTATGCAGACCGGGTGAGTGTGAATATAGAGTTGCCGTCAGAGCGGTCGTTAAAGCTTTTGGCACCGCAAAAGACAAGGAAAAATATATTGGCGCCCATGAAATTTTTTCATGAGAAAATCAGGGAGAGAAAACAAGAGAAATCGAAGTATGCTCCTCCTTTCGTTCCTGCAGGACAGACGACACAATTGATTATCGGCGCCAGCGGTGAAAGTGACAGGGATATCCTGCGTCTGACAGAAGGTCTTTATAAAATAACAGAATTGAAGAGAGTATACTATTCAGCCTACGTCCCCGTGATGAACGGGAAAAATTTGCCTGCAATTGCAAAACCTCCGCTGGTAAGAGAAAACAGGATGTATCAGGCGGACTGGCTTCTCCGGTTTTACGGATTTAAGGCGGAAGAACTTCTTACAGAGAAAGAGCCGGATTTTGATAATGATTTAGATCCCAAGTCATGCTGGGCTATCCGGCACAGGGAATATTTTCCTGTGGAAATTAATAAAGTGTCTTATGAAATGCTTCTCCGGGTTCCCGGAATCGGTGTGAGAAGTGCGCAACGCATTATCCGGCTGAGGCGGTATGGTGTATTGTCGGAAGAAGAGGTACGGAGAACGGGGGTAGTCTGGAAGCGGGCGAAACATTTTGTAACCTGCCGCGGCATATATAAAGGGTTGGGCGACGGGGAGGACAACAGGCTTAGAGAAGCACTGGTGTCAGAGAAAATAAAGAGAAGTATGGTGCAGATGAGTTTATTTCCCGGGCAGGTGTAATATGAAATATGTGTATGACGGTACTTTTTCAGGATTTCTTACGACAGTGTATGAGGCTTATTATCACGGGATTTTCTCTCTAGAGTCGGTCGTGTCGCAGGAGGTCGGTCATGATTTATTCGGAGACGGAATGAGTGTGACGACAAATACAGGCAAAGCGGAAAAGGTGGCTGATGCATTTTTTAAAGCTTGCGGCGGGCCTGCTTTTCGTTGGTTGTACCGGGCATTTCTTTGTGAGGACAGGAGAGAGGATCTGCTCTTGGACTATATCCGTAAAGGATTTATTTTAAAACAAGATATTTATGCATCACAAAAGCAGATTTGGGTATGGGAAATCCTTACCCGGGCAAGAAAGACGGGAAATGAGGCGGAGAAATGGAAAGGGATTTTGCGGTTCAGTGAATTAGAAGAGGGCATGCTGTATGCTTCTGTCCGCCCCACGCATGACGTACTTCCTTTAATTGTCAGACATTTCCAAAAAAGACTTCCTGAAGAAGAGTGGGCGATACACGATATCCGGCGGAATATGGCAGCTTATTATGACGGGACGCATATAGAGATAGTCAGAGTGGAAAATCCCGACTTGCATCCCCGTCATAGCGGAACGGAAGAAGAATTCAGAAATTTATGGAGAGGCTATTGGAAACATATGGCTATCGAAGAGCGGCGGAATCCCGATTTACAGAGAAGTTTTCTTCCTAAGAAATATTGGAGCTGCCTGACAGAAATGAGCAGGTAAAAGAAAAGGAGCCGGTGCCGTAAGCCGGCTTTTTATCACGGATAAATAAAATCACCGAAACGTTGCTTGCAGATAATCTTGGGACGTGATATGACTAAAGGAGAAATTATGATTCGGGAAACTGCAGCATTGAGTGAACAGATATATGGAGGAAAGCAGAAGTGGGAAGGAAAATTCTGATTGTTTATTACTCCACAACGTCCCATACGAGGGAGGTAGCGGAGCTGATTCAGAAAACCGTAGGAGGAGATTTGGCCTCGATCCGAACGAAAGAGCCTTATCCCGAAAAGGAAGAAGACAAAATAGCACAAGGACATCGGGAAGTAAGTACCGACTTCATGCCCGAACTCAATGATTTTCCTGTGGATATCGGAGAATACGATACGATATTTTTGGGAACGCCTGTCTGGTGGTATACCATAGCACCGGCTATGAAAAGTTTCTTAAAAAATCATGACTTATCGGGAAAAATTATCTATCCTTTTGTGACCAGTGAGGGAAGTGCGGGTCATGCATTGAACCATTTTGCCGCCGATGTGGGTGATTGTTTTGTCAAATCCGGTTTGCATGTCCGTTTCGGCAGTTTCGGAATGGTGACAAAAAGGGAGCAGATTGAAAATTGGGCCAAAGATGCTTTGCAATGATGAGGAGGAAATATGAAAATTTTGACGGTTTATTTTTCAAAAACGGGACATACAAAAGCAGTAGCCGAAATAATCAGAAAGACCGTGGGAGGAGATTTGTTTGAAGTAAAAACGAAAAGAACCTACTCGGCTTCTTACGGAATTGCTGTTTTGCAGAGCGGTATTGAAAGATTCAGAAAAACGTTACCCGAATTGGAAAGTTTTCCGGATATTTCTTCATATGACAGAATTTTTATAGGATCCCCTGTATGGTGGTTTACACTGACCCCGGCTGTAAAAAGTCTCATCGCCGGTGTGGACTGGAAAAATAAAACAGTCTGTCCGTTTTTTACAAGCGGCGGCCAGCCCAATCACACAGGAGAAGATTTTAAAGCGCTTCTTGTAAAGTCAGGGGCAGAAGTTCCCGGGTATCTCCATGTTTTTTACCGCAAAAACCGGATGGAAACAGAAATATCGGCAATTACGGAATGGGCAGAAAATTCTGCAGATGCACAACCGGAATAAATGGTGCAAGCCGATTAAGATTAGAAAGAAAAACTTGCAATAAAAGCAAAAGAATGAAGTATAGTGACAGGGTATGGGCAAGCGCTGAAAAGCGGTCCATACTTTTTATTTTAAGAAGATCCGCAAAATTTCTTTAGAAACAGAGAGTTTTTTCTTGACATTGTCTCCGTTCTGTAGAATAATCAAAGGTAAACAAAAATATGCCTGACGGCATAAAGGAGAATGGAAGGGGTTGAAGTTATGGCAGAAACGGCTTGGTCACTGGTGCCGCCTATTATTACAATTATTTTGGCACTGGCGACTAAAGAAGTTTACATGTCACTGGCAATAGGAATTTTCATCGGTGTATTGATGTTTACCGGATTCAGCGTTCTTAGTGCTATTGATACTATGTTTAATATCATGTCAGACAAAATTGGGGGCAATGTCAATATCCTTGTATTTTTGGTGCTGCTGGGGATTATTGTAGCAGCTATTCAGAAATCAGGAGCTTCCCAGGCTTACGGCGATTTGGCGGCGAGAAAAATAAAGGGGAAGCGGTCGGCACTTTTTGTTACGATGGCTTTAGGAGTTTTGATTTTTATTGATGACTATTTCAACTGTCTCACCGTCGGTACCGTTATGCGCCCGGTGACAGACCGGTTTGAGATTACTCGGGCAAAGCTTGCTTATATTATTGATGCCACAGCAGCACCGGTTTGCATTATCGCACCGGTATCGAGTTGGGCGGCAGCGGTATCATCTTCCTTACCTGAAAACAGTGGAATTGACGGCTTTGCTTTATTTTTGAATACGATTCCCTTGAATCTCTATGCATGGCTTACGCTTATATTTATGGCGTTTATCATTTTTGTAAATAAAGACTTTTCCCGGATGGCAGACTTTGCAGAGGAAAGTGGAAATACTCTGGTCATTCCTGAAGAGTATGCGGAAGATGAGTCTACCGCACCGGTAGGGAGAGGCGGTATTATTGATTTAGTTCTCCCTCTTCTTGTGCTGATTGGAAGTTGTGTATTCGGAATGCTTTATACAGGGGGTATTTTAGAAGGCAAAGGTATTGCCGATGCTTTTGCGGAATGTTCATCGGCAAAAGGACTTGTCATGGGTTCGTTTATAGCTCTCGTATTTACTTTTTTACTTTATGTGCCGCGGAAGATTCTTGATTTTTCCACGTTCTGTTCCTGCTTCGTCAACGGATTCAAGCAAATGGCTTCCGCCATATTTATTTTGTGCCTTGCCTGGACATTATCCGGAGTTTGCGGACAGGATTATTTGAATATCGGCGGCTATGTCGGCTCGGTTGTCAGCGGAAACCAGACGGTGGAAGTGATGCTGCCGGCTGTATTTTTCCTGGTAGCCTTGGGACTTGCATTTGCAACAGGAACTTCCTGGGGAACTTTCGGGATTTTGATTCCCATCGTTCTTGCTGTCGCAGGCTATGATATGAATCTATCAACAATCACCGTTGCCGCTGTTCTTGCAGGTGCGGTAGGCGGAGATCATGTCTCTCCGATTTCCGATACAACGATTTTGGCATCGGCAGGTGCACAGTGTCACCATATCGACCATGTGTCGACCCAGATTCCTTATGTGCTTTGTGTAGCTTCCTGCTGCCTTGTCGGTTATCTTGTGGCAGGCTTTACGGGAGAAGGCCTTATGGGAACGGCTACAGGGGTCATTCTTATGATTGGTGTGATGACAGGATTGTATAAATTTAAAATGAGATAAAAAAGAAAACAGGATTCCCGTAAGGGGGTCCTGTTTTTGTGTGTCTAGAAAAATTTTTCTTTTGTTTTTATAAAAAATGAAAGGAGAAGAAAAATCACAAGCAAAGCGAAAATTGAAATTGACCAGGCAATTCCGATATGCATCAATCCGGAAAAGGAAAATTCTATGGGAAACAGCATGACGGAAATAATTCCCGAAGAAATACAGGCGACAGCGAGCATTTGCTTCTTTTTATAATAAGAAAGAATATAGAGAAAGCCGCTGAGCAAGCCTGAAACTCCTGCCGCGACAGGATAACCGTATTTCCATGCCGCCAGAGATACGGCGGCGGATAAGACAGAATATTTCATAAGACCTCACTTATATGTTTGTACTGCTTATATGATAGCAGACGGAGAGAAATCATGCAGAATACACAAAAACAAGCAGATAAAGAGGAGGAATTTTCATGGTTTATGATATACTTGAATAAATAAAAAAAGGGTGTGAGGCAATCATGCATAATGAGCAAAAATTAACGAATTCAATATATTGGATCGGAGCCAACGATTTTGTAACGCCTCGTTTTGAAAATTATATTCCTATCACACAAGGCGTATCGTATAACAGTTACTTTATTGATGATGAAAAAACTTGTGTTATTGATACGGTGGATCAGGTGGCACGTGATTTATTCATGGAAAATGTAAAGGTTCTTTTGAAAGGCCGGCATTTGGATTATATCGTTGTAAATCATATCGAGCCAGACCACTCCGGTTCTCTTGTTACCTTATTGGAAACTTATCCGGAAGCGAAGATTTGCATAACTCCGGCAGGGATGAAAATGTTCGGGCAGTATTTCCACCTGCCTTTGGGCGATCGGTTTATACCGGTCAATGAAAAGTTGGTTTTAAATCTGGGAACACATACGTTGCGTTTTATAACAGCGCCCATGGTGCATTGGCCGGAAGTGACTTTTACCTATGAAGAAACAGAGAAAATTTTATTTTCCGCCGATCTTTTCGGCACACTGGGGGCACTTCAGGGGAGCATTTTTGCTGATTCGTCAGAAACGGGCGCCACTCTTTCTGAGGAAATGCGAACGTACTATATGAATGTGATAGGGCGGTACGGCAGACAGGTCACAGCGGCCATGAAAAAAACAGAACCGCTGCCCCTGGAAATGATTTGTCCTCTTCACGGACCTGTATACAGAACAAAAAAGGATATTAAGAAAATTTTAAAGTACCACAAAGCGATGGCATCCTGGCAGCCCGAATACCGCTCTGCAACGATTTTCTTCGCATCTCCCTACGGAAATACAGCATTTGCGGCACAACGACTGGCATTTCTTTTGGGAAATAAAGGAATCAGAAATATAAAACTTGTTGATTTATGCACTACACCGTTTACATCAGCCTGGGCGGAAACAATAAGGCGGAGTCATATTGTTTTGGCTGCACCGACGATGGATATGGGACTGAATCCTTTGATGAAAACCTTTTTATCGGAATGTACACATAAAGGCATTGAAAACCGAACGATTGCGGTTATCGGAAACAGCAGTTGGGCACCTTATGTAAGTATGAAACTGATGAAAGAAATTATATCCGAATGGAAAAATTGCCGGATATTGGGAGAGGGAGTACATATTCTTTCCAATGTGGGTGAACAGGAAGAACAAGGCCTTGAAGAGTTGGCGGGTATTATAGCGGAAGATATTTTAAATAAGGCGGAATGATGAATTGGAAAATTTTGCCGGCTGCGTTTTTTTTGACAGTCACGCTTATATGCAGCGGCTGCGGAAAAACCTCTGTCCGGGTCAGGCAGGCGGAGGAAATAAAAGCTCCTTTTGTCATAGAGATATCATCTGAAGCAGAAGCACTTCATACGGAACAGGTGATTCCGTCGGTGTCGGGGCCTGTAACATCTGAACTTCCGGCAGTCGGGACGAAAGTGGAAGCCGGCAGCTTATTATTTCAAATAGATGCATCATCTTATGAGGCACAGGCGGCGGCTTTGGAAAATCAGATAGCGTCATCCTATTCTTCCGGGGCGGACATGCCGTCATATAATGCGGAAAATGACGACAGCATGGAAGCGTCTTTACTCCGTCAGGGCATTATTACCCGTGCGGAGTATGAAAAAATTCAGGGGAGAAAAGGAAACACAAGCCGGACATCGGCAAACAGGGCCGGTCCGGCGGCTGAGGGGCTTAGGGAATCGTTGGCGGCCGTACGGAAATCCATTGCCGCCTGCGGAGTCCGTGCTCCTATAGGCGGAACAGTTTCTGCCGTTTATTTGGAGAAAAATAAAATAGCGGCAGCGGGGCGTGTTGCTATGGTAATCCGCCAGGAAACGCCGGTCATATTTTCTTTCGGACTGCCTGTTGCATGGGATGCATTTATAGAAAAAATCAAAAATGAGAAAAAACTGACTGTCACCGTTTCGGACGGTGAACATGTCGTATATGGGGAACTGAAGAAACAGGAAAGTGACGGGAACAATAAATATACAGTTTACAAAGTCCAGATTGACAATCCGGAGGGGGCGCTTGTTTTAGGAAAAAATTATACGGTACGGTTAAGCAGCAGTGACAATTTCCCGGCAATAGTGATTCCTGAAACGGCCTTAATGAAAGAAAATACAGTGGCAGTAGTCACGGAAGATTCGCTTATTGATATAAAAACGGTTACCGTAGGCCACACCGACGGAGAGGAAGTCTATGTTCTTGGCGGGCTTCATGCGGGAGACCGTATTGTCGTTAATCCGTCAGACTATATTGAAATAGGTATGCCCGTCACGGTTACTGACAGAAAATAAAAGTGCAGTGTCTGTAAAACGGCACTGCACTTTTGGCAGGAGATGTATATGCGTTGGACAAGAGAGGATTATTACGGAACCGCCGTGCAAACGGCAAAACGTCTGATCGGTGCGGTGCTCGTCCGTGAAACGGATGAGGGCATCATCAAAGGCAGGATTACGGAATGCGAAGCCTATGGCGGATATTACCGCGGCAAAAATGATGACGGAGCGCATTCATATAAAGGAATTACGCCCAGAACGAAAGTTATTTTCGGCGAGGGCGGACACATTTATGTCTATCTGATTTATGGCATGTACTGGTGCATGAATGTGGTTTGCGGACATAAAGGAGAAGGATATGCCGTGCTTCTCCGTGCCGTAGAACCGTTGGAAGGGACAGAGATTATGAAAAAGAAAAGAGGAAATGCCAAGGGGCGGCTGTTGACGGCGGGGCCCGGACGTCTGGCTATGGCGATGGGCATAGATTCCTCTTTTTATGGAGCCGACTTGGTTACGGGAAATGTGTATATCGAAGAGGGAAAAGAAAAAGTACAGGTGGAATCATCAAAAAGAATTCATATCGATTATGCCACGTATGGAAAAAATTTCCCCTGGCGGTTTACGATGAAAGGAAGTTCCTGGATTTCCAAATGAATGAAACTACTGTAAAGGCGGAGATATGAAATATATTTCTTACTATAATTCGCCATTGGGAAAAATAATGCTCACTTCGGACGGCGAAGCAGTGACAGGTGCATGGTTTGAAGGGGAGCCGGAATTTGAGCCTGACCCGAATAAAAATGGTATCTTCAAAGAAATTCCCGTTTTCAAAGAAGCCCGAACATGGCTGGATATGTATTTTTCGGGTAAGAATCCGGGAAAGATTCCTTTGCTCCGCATGGAAGGGACGGAATTTCAAAAAAGAGTATGGGCCGTTCTGTTTAGGATTCCATATGGGAAAACAATGACTTACGGCGCTGTTGCCAAAGAGATTATGAAGGAAACGGGACAAAAGAAAATGTCCGCCCAGGCGGTAGGCGGAGCAGTGGGGAGGAATCCCGTTTCTTTATTTTGTCCCTGCCACCGTGTAATAGGTGCAGGAGGAAAACTTACCGGATATGCAGGCGGTGTGGATAAAAAACAGGCATTGCTGGCACTTGAAAAAGCAGATATGACCGGGTGTTTTGTTCCGTCGAAAAAATATAAAGCGGTAAAATAAAAAATCTTTGGACGGACTGTCTTAGGGCAGAAGAAATAAACGGGACACCAAAACCTTTATAGCAAACGACAGATATATTTTGTATAATGAAAAAGTATAAAAATAGCTGAGGAGCTTGTATTTTATGAAGTTACTGCGTTTAATTTTGCAGGGATTTAAATCTTTTGCAGACAAAACGACAATTGAATTTGCTGAGGGCATGACAGTCATTGTAGGGCCGAACGGTTGCGGCAAAAGCAATATTTCCGATGCCGTCCGCTGGGTACTGGGAGAACAAAACATACGAAATCTCCGGGGACAAAAAACGGAAGACATCATTTTTTCGGGTTCGGAAGAAAGAGCGCCGAAAAATGCAGCGGAAGTAACACTGGTTCTTGATAATTCGGACAGGGAGCTCCCTTTGGATACGGCGGAAGTGGCTATTACAAGACGGGTGCTTCGGAATGGAGAAAGCGAATTCAAGATAAATAAAAGAAGTTGCCGTTTAAAAGATATCCAGGAACTTCTTGCAACGACGGGACTGGGCAAGGGAACCATGGCAATTATCGGACAAAACAGAGTGGATCAGGTGCTGACGGCCCAACCGGAAGAAAGACGTCTGATTTTTGAAGAAGTAGCGGGAATCAGTCTGTACAGAATGCGCAAAAATGAAGGCCTCAGAAAGCTCGAAAAAACAGCAGAAAATATGGAGCGGGTCCGTGATTTGATGGCACTTTTGGACGAACAGTTGGTGCCGCTTAAAGAAGGCGCAGAAAAGGCCCGTGTTTACAAATCCTTAGTCAAGGATAAAAAAGCAGTGGAAGCGACGATGTCTCTTTTAAAAATGACATCCATAGGGCGTATGCTTGCCCGTTACGAAAATGAATACAACGCACTGGCTGATGAAAATCTGAAATGGGAAACCCGGTTATCCCAAGTTTCTGCGGAAAAGGCGGAGTTAGAGGAGAAAATAGCCGCCCACCAGGAACATTTAAGAAAGACGGGAGAAGAAAGTGCAGCAAGCCAGCAGCTTATGGAAACACTCAGGGGAGATTATCGCGTCAAGGAAGAGGCCCTTCATCACGGAGAGGAAGAAACCATCCGTTTAATGGAAGAAGAAAAGGACCAGACGGAAGCGGAAAAAGAACTGGCGGAAGAAATACAGGAAATGGAAAAAGAGCTTGTTGCCGATGAAAAAGTTTGGAAAGAAAAGAAAATTTTATTGGAAAAGGAACGGGCAACAAAAGAAAAGATTGCAGCGGAATTGGAACAGGCGGAAGCGGAATATCGGGAAAAATTGGAAATTAACCGAAAAAAACAGGCGGAAAAAGAGCGGTTAACCCAAGAAATTTCTCATGGAGAAACAGAAAAACTTCGTTTGTTTACGGAAAAAGAAAAGTACACGGCGACAGAAAAAGAGGCTGCAGAGGTACGGCTTGATCTGGAAAAACAGCATAAAGCACTGGCAGACAGAGAAAATGATATCTGTCAGCGTATGGAAAATCTGGAAAGCAACGGAAAAAAAGACGGAGTGGCACTTAAGGAAGCGATGGATAAACAATACCGTCTTTTGAACAGGCAAAATGATTTGCAGTCCCAAGGTGTGCAGATACGATCCAGAAAAGAATATCTCGAGCGGGCTGAAAAGGAATACACCAATTTCTCAAGGACCACAAAGACCATTATGGACAGCCGCAGCCTTTGGGGAGAGCATATCCTCGGCGTGGTGGGAGAATTATTGCATGTGCCTCCGAAATATACCAAGGCGGCAGAAGTGGCATTAGGAAATTCAGTATCCTATATTGTGACGGATACATCAAAAGCGGCAGGAGAGATCATTTCATGGCTGAAAGATAATAACCTGGGGCGTACCACTTTTTATCCTCTTGAGTCGATGAAGACGGGCAGAAATGATAAAAATGAAAGACAGGCAATGCATGAAAAGGGCATTTGCGGAATTGCTTCCGATCTTTTCCGGTATGAGGAAACCTACAGGGAGCTTATGGTATCCGTGCTGGGAAGAACTCTGATTGCCGAAGATTTAGAGGCGGCGAGAGAAGTTTCAAGGAAATATAATTATCGTCTCCGTCTTGTTACACTGGACGGACAGGTGGTGAATCCCGGCGGCTCCCTGACCGGCGGATCCATGAAAAAACGGGAAAATACTTTTTTTGGACGTAAGCAGGAAATACGGGAACTTTTAAAACAGGAAGCGGACAATGAAAAAGAAGTATCCCTTTGCCGGACCGAAAAAATAAAGCATGGCGATTTTTGCGCCAAATTATCGGAAAAAGTTACCCGGGAACGAGAAGAATGGCAGGCGCTGAAGGTACAGGCGGCGGAAGTAAGCGGGAAAAAAGAGGGCGTTTCACGTGCCATAGAAACACAGAGGTTGACAGAAGTGCGAAGCAGGAAAGAAATCGAGGCTGTTGAAGAGAATTTAGCACTTCTTTTGCAAAATATAAAAAATAGTCAGGAAAAATTGTCGGAATTCCGGGAAATTCCTGATATGGAAGAAGATGAAAAAAGCAGAAGACTCCGGGAATTATTGGCGGAAGCTGAAAACCGTCTGGTCCGTCTTCATATAGAGTCGACAAAGGCAGAGGAAGCCGTCAGCTTTGGAAAGCGGGCAGAAAAAGAACGGGAAGAGGCAAAAAAAGAGCAGGAAAAAGACAGAGAAGAATTAATAAGAAAAATAGAAGAAAATAAAAAATTAAAAGAAACTTTGACCCGGGAAATACAGGAACTCGCAGAGCGGTTCAGCGAAGCGGAAAAAAATTGGGACGATGCCAAAAAGAAACAGGAAGATGTACAAAATGCATCTGATGAATTTGCTTTGCAGAGAAAAATAAATGATGATGCCTGGAGAGAAGCACAGGAAAAATCGGCAGCCGTCAGTAAAGATATGGCAGACAGAAAAGCCAGAATCGATAATTTTAAGACGCAGGAAACAGAAGAACTGGAAGCACTCAAGGCACAAAATCTGACACCGGAAACAGCGGAAGCACTGCGCCTTTCCGGATCTATGGCCGACATGAAAGAGAAACAAAGCGGGCTGGAAACCCGGATAGCCGGACTGGGGAATGTAAACCCCAACGGGGAAGAAGAGTACGAGTTACAATTGCGGCGTCGTAAATTTTATGAAACGCAGATTGAGGATTTGAAGAAAGCAAGAGCGGGACTGGAAACGGTAATCCGCGATATCGATACGACAATGTCGGCCCGGTTCATCGAAGCGTTTAAGAAAATCAATGTGGAATTCGGCCGCATTATGCAAATTATGTTCTCCGGAGGAAAGGCGAGACTGGAGTTGACAGATGAGGCGCATCCCTTAGAGGGCGGCGTAGAAATGTACTTACAGCTCCCCGGCAAAAAAAGGCAGCCTTTGACATTGATGTCAGGCGGAGAAAGAGCACTTACCGTTATTGCTCTGCTTATTTCTTTTATGGCGTACAGACCTGCACCGTTCTGCTTTGTCGATGAAATTGATGCAGCCTTGGACGATGCCAATGTATCACGGTATAGCAAAATGATAGCCGATTACAAACAGCGGACACAATTTATTGTGATTTCCCACAGGAAACGCACGATGGAGTTTGCGGATACCCTTCAAGGTGTCACGATGGGTGAAAAAGGCGTATCTTCTTTGGTGACAGTCCGGGTCGGTGATTATATAAAGGAGGAAAACGATGGGATTTCTTGATAAAATCAGGATCGGTCTGAAAAAAACAAAAGACAATTTAATAAAAAATATAGAAACCGTAGTTATCGGGTATGCCGAAATAGACGATGATTTCCTGGAAGAATTGGAAATGGTTCTTTTATCGGGCGACTTAGGGGTAAAGACGACAGATTATCTGATGCGCCGAATCAGGAGAGGTGTCACGGAGGGAATCATTCACAATACCGATGAAGTCATGCCGTTTATGGAAAAAACGGTAGCGGAGATGTTGGCGGAAAATGAAAGCGACGTGAAAGAAATCCATCATCCCGAAGTATATTTGGTTGTCGGTGTAAATGGTGTCGGAAAAACAACGACAATCGGGAAACTGGCATCCCGCTTTGGCAAAGAAGGGAAAAAGGTTTTGCTTGCCGCAGCGGATACATTCAGGGCGGCTGCCTCAGAACAACTGACTATCTGGGCAGAAAGAACGGGCGCGGATATTGTCAAGCATGCCGAAGGAGCCGATCCTGCGGCGGTGGCTTTTGACGCAGTGACGGCAGCTAAAGCGAGAGGTGCCGATGTAGTTTTAATTGACACGGCAGGCCGTTTGCAAACAAAAGTGAATTTGATGGAAGAGTTAGCCAAAATAAGCCGGGTTGTAAAAAAGGTAATTCCCGATGCACCTCACCAGACCATTCTTATACTGGATGCGACAACAGGACAAAATGCAGTGAGTCAGGCTAAAAGCTTTGGGGAAATCGTACCGCTTACAGGTGTTATTTTGACAAAATTGGACGGTACGGCTAAAGGCGGCGTGGTTCTTTCCGTTCACGAAGAACTCCATGTGCCTGTGCAATGGATCGGACTGGGAGAAAGAGAAGAAGATTTACAGAAATTTAATGCTGCTGATTTTGCAAAAGCACTTTTTGAAACGGATGAAAATAATTTAAAGGGATCAACAAAAATCTGACAAGAAAAAAGAGTACACAGCCGTGGAGGCCATGTACTCTTTTTTATTCATAAGACCGGAACGGCCGGTCTTTTTCAGGCTTATTTTTCGGTTTCATATAAAGACCCATTTCTATTTTTTCGTGGTGTATTTCTTTATAAAGTGCAATAATCATCAAAATAATCACGAAAGAGAATGGAAGTGCCGATATGATGACGATATTTTGTAAAGCCGGCAGCCCTCCTGCGACAAGCAAAATACCGGCAATGGAGGAAATAATGAGTCCCCAGATGACTTTTACATTATTATGGGGGAAACGACTTCCGTCTTCGGACAGCATGGACAGTACATAAGTGGCTGAGTCTGCGGAAGTGATAAAAAATGTGAAAATAAGAAATACGGCGAGTAAAGATAAGTATAAGCCGTAAGGATATTGATTGAATACACCGAATAAAACAGTTTCTGCAGCCATGCCGGCAATTGTCCCGTCGGAAAGGGAAGCCTGTGTGGCTGCCGTTCCGAAAACGGAAAACCAAAGAAAACTGAAAATCGTAGGGACGAGCAAGACGTGAATCAAAAATTCCCGGATTGTCCGTCCTTTTGAAATCTGGGCAATGAATATGCCCACAAAGGGAGCCCATGAAATCCACCATGCCCAGTAAAAAATGGTCCAATTTTGTATCCATTCCTGACGGGTCGGATACAGACTGGCCGTACGGAAACTCATCCGCAGGAAATCGTTGAGATACATGCCGATTGTTCCTACAAAGGAATTCATAAATAAGGTGGAGGGCCCTAAAACAATAATCAGTGCCATAAGGCCGATGGCTAAAATGATATTCAGGTTGGACAGTATTTTTACACCTTTACCGATACCCGATAAGGCGGAAACAACGAAACAAGCGGTACAGATAAGAATAATCATTACCTGCACAGTAGCTGTATTCGGAATGCCGAATAAATAAGAAAGCCCTCCGTTAATTTGGACGGCACCGAAACCGAGAGAAGCGGCTACACCTATAGCGGTGACAAAGATTGTAAGGCCGTCAATCATTTTTCCCGGCAGAGTTTCTGTTTGACTCCCAAACAAAGGCTTTAAGGTGACGGAAAGAAGAGATTTTTCTTTCTTTCTGAATTTAAAGTAAGCCAGTGAAAGCGCAATAATTCCATAAACGGCCCAGGCATGAATGCCCCAGTGGAAAAAAGTATATTTCAGTGAATCTGCCAATGCTTGTTTGCTTCCCGGCGGTGCAATGGGAGAAGAAACTGCAAAATGGGATAACGGTTCGGCAGCTCCGAAAAAAATCAGTCCGATTCCCATACCGGCAGAAAACAGCATAGAAAGCCAGGACAGCTTTGTATACTCCGGCCTTGAATCGGGATCTCCGAGACGTATCTGGCTGGCGGGACTGCATATGATAAATATGCAAAAGGCAACAATCGCCCCCACCAAAAGTAAATAAAACCATCCGAAATTTTGGGTGATATAATCTTTGATTCCTCCTGTGGCAGATTCAAAATGGCTTGGGAAGAAAAGTGCTATCAGGACTACAGTCAGTGTAAAAATAACGGCCCCCGTAAAAACGGAAGTGACTGTAGGAAAAAATCGGGAGAACAAGTTATTTCGTGAATGAGCCGGATTTGTACCGGCGGCAGAAACCTCTGCTTCTTTTGTATCCATATTTTCTTTCTTCAATAAAAACTCCTTTCTTCAATCAATATATATGTCAGTTATATATATAGGATACCACAGATAGGGGCTAAACTTCAAAATAATAAGAATACTAATATTTAAAAATACTAATAAAACTCTCTTTTGGCAGAAGATAAAATCTTCTGTCTTTCCTTATAATCAGGAAGCCAATGGCGCATAAGAGCATGAAAGCGCTCATTGTGTGTCGGCTCAATCAGGTGGTTTAATTCATGGACTACAACCATCTCAATGCAAAAAAGAGGCTTTGAAATCAAATCTAAAGAAAAATCAAGCATTTTGGAGCGGATATGACAACTTCCCCACTTGTTTCTTGTTTTTCGTATAGAAAAAGAGGAGGGAGAAACATTCATGACCGGTGCCCACGAAGAGATGTAAAAGTCGAGATATCCCGCTAAAAAATCTTTGGCAGAACTGATAAAAAGTTTTTCTCTGTCTGCATTGTTATCCTGCAAGGTCATCAAAATTTCATGATCCGTGAATTTGCAGGCGTTGACAGAACCTTCAGAAATGTATAAGGGGCGGTCTTCTCCAAGAATACGGTGAATTTCCCCGTTGACATAGTTGTGTATATCTAAATCGGGAACTTCCATTAAAGATTTATAAATCCATTTATTGTGAGAAAGCACGAAATTCATAATAGAAGAGGAACTTGCTTTAAGAGGAACGGTTACCACGACCTGTTGTCCCGGTTTGACACGGATATACATATTTTTTATCGGTTTTCGCCGGACAGTGAGAGAGAATTCTGACATTATACACCTTCTCAATAAAAAATGATTCAAAAATCTTTTTATATGGAACACCAGATTTTTGAATCATAATTATAATAGGGGTTACCCTTTAATATTAAAGTAGTTTTTCATATAGTCCACAAATATACGAACCGGGGAGGACTGGAGCATAGCCTCTTTATAAATCAAATGGCTGGGGCGGAGAAGCGGGTTTCCGTGATTATCATAAATCATTTGCTTATCTACCTTATCATTACATTTCGGAAGCATATCTTCGGGAATCAAAGAATGTCCCAGACCGTGATTGACTATTTCCACGCAAGTCAGGCAATCACTGACAGTGAGAGAAAAATGGGGCGAGTCCGTAAAGTTTTGCCGCCACCAACGGCTCCGAAGCTCATCGAGAGAAGGATCGCTCCTGTATCGTATAGAAGGTTGCTCCGCCAAAGTTTCAAAGTCGATTTTTTTGGCAGAAATCAGATAAAGCGGGGCATCTTCAAGAAGAATATCCGCATCGGACCATTCCTGGTTACCGCGAACAATGGAAAGATGAATATCTTCTTTTTTTACCAATTTGACCAGCCGGTCGCTCGTATCGGTGGTTAAAGAAATTTCAATATCATTGTATTTATCGATAAATCCTTTTAAAATGGCAGGCATATGGGATTGGGAAAAAGATTGGGAAGCACCGATGCGGAGAACCCCGGAAATAGAATTCGGTTCATGGGTAACGAAGTTTTTCATATCCTGGTATTGCTGCAGTTCTTTTTCTGCAAAAGAAAGAAGCCTGTTTCCCGCGTCCGTGAAATGAACACCCTTGTTGGTACGGATAAATAAGAGGCATCCGATTTCTTTTTCCATCTGGCTTAAACGATAAGTCAGAGAAGGCTGTGTCATAAATAAACGCTTAGCAACCTTATTAATGCTCCGTTCTTCCCGAAGATAAATTAAAATTTTCCAATCCGTATTATTCATTTAAACACCCCTATGCATTTTGGCAGATAGATTGTGCAAAAGTGCCTTATAAAAGTTTTCTATTATTATAACACGGGAGTAAAATATAAAAAAGTCTTATATCAGAAAGGGAATCACCGGGGAAAGAAAATAAGCAGCGTTCCTGTGGTAAACTATAAAAAGTAGAAGTATGAATGATTTTCGGGAGAAAAGCTATGAAGAAAATTTTATTATCCGGTTTCGTGATGATCCTTTTGTTTCTTTTCTCTGTCACAGCAGAAGCGGCAGATCCGGCGGAAAACAGAAAACTTGGCTATTTTAATGCCACAAGGACGGTATTGCTTTTGCCTGCCCGTTATCAAAGTGACGACGGCAACTATGCTGCTCTTTGTCTTTACGGGAAACTGGAAGAGATTTTTCGTTATCCCTATTACCGCCGGTTGGATAATAAAAAATACAAGACAGAAAATATCAGACCGGAAAAGCTGGGCGAAATACAATCAGAATCAGGGGCAGACATTGTGGTTTTACCTGTTGTTACACAGTGGAGCCAAAGGACGATATGGCCGGTGGCATTATTTTTTGATATAGATCCCCTGGTGGAAACGACAGTTATCATTGACGTCTACAGCGTAAAAAATGGCGAACATACCAGACAGGACAGGGTGTCTTATTTTGAAAGGGAAGAAGAGGGATTTGTCCGTGATTCCTATATTATGGATCAGGTGTTGGAAAATTTATGGAAAAAATTCCCTTACCGCAGAGTACCTGCCGATATAAGTGCTGATTTATCCCGCACGGAAAAATCTGACACCGGAAACGCAGTTCAATAAAAAAAGGCTTGAAAAATACAGTAAAATAGGTCATAATATATTTTATAAACATGGGCGATTAGCTCAGCTGGGAGAGCGTCTGCCTTACAAGCAGAATGTCAGCAGTTCGATCCTGTTATCGCCCACCAAAGAAAAGCAGTCCGGATGGATTGCTTTTTTCTTTTTCATTGTATGAGATATAATAAAACAGACAGAATTTACATCGGGAGAGATTGTATTGGACAGATTATTAAAGAGATTACCTGAAGGGGAGCGGTTTTGGGAAATACTCCGGTTTCTTTTTGTCGGCGGCGGCTGTTTTATTTTTGAATATGCACTATTATACAGCCTGACAGAATTCATGGGAATTTCCTATCTGACATCATCTGCCGTTGCCTTTACCCTTTCTTTAATTGTCAATTATATCCTCTGTGTGGTTTTTGTATTCCGCACAGGGAAACAGACCAAAGAGGAAATGGCATTATTTGCAGCGACATCGCTGGCAGGACTTTTAATTAATCAAGCCACCATGTGGATTTTAGTGGAGCTGGCAGGGCTTTGGTATATGTTTGCCAAAGTATTTGCCAGTGCAGTGGTAATGGTTTGGAATTATTTAACAAAACGTTATATTCTCCACAAAAAATAGATAGAACAATAAAAAAGAAAAACCTTCAGACATTTACGAAGTGTCGAAGGTTTCTTTTTTTATACATGGGATAGTGCAATTTTCAATCCGCTGCGGAATATATTGGCGCCTCCGTTGGCAGGGTGCCTAAGACAAGTGGCAGTCAGTCCCGCGTCAATTAAAGTAGTTTCACTCTTTTTCCCGATGGCAAAAACAGGAAGCGGGCCGGTCATTTTCAGAAGCGCTTTTGTGTAATCTAAGCCGGTTTGCAGCTCTTCATCCGTGGGCGTTCTGTTTGTGAGGATATCACTATCTTTATAGGGGTGAAAGGGAAATATATTCCATAAAATAAACTCATCGGGACGAAGTCCCGCCTCCAGACAGGCAGACCACACGACCGTGTCCGTCGGTTCATTGAACCCGTCTTTTTTTTGTTTTTCTTTCGTGATATAAGGACTGTCAGGCCGGCTGGTGCGGTGTCCTTGTTTTCCTAAAATCATGGTTGAATCGACAACAGGGTGCTTATTTAAAATCATTCGTTCGCAAGTCATCGCAATGCCTGTAAAATGTCCGCCCTGGTATCCGCAAGCTTCTGCAATCATAAGTAATTTGGCCGAGTGAAGGCGGACCGATAAATAATCGGACAATTGTTTTTGCCGTATGGAAATGGCATTTTCCACTTCATAGTCTGGGTGGAAATCTCTCCATGGATTAAAGACGCGGGGAGATTGGAATTCTGCCAGACGGGAAATAAAATTTTTTACTGATTCTGCAGGTTTTGACATGTTACGGCTCCTTTTTAAAAACAGTGCCATACGGTAATTTCTTATCAACAACGAATTGTTTTCCTGACGACCATTTTTTCATTTCTTCCAGGTTGCTATCGGAGACGTATATATATACCGGCCGGTCCGTTTCCATTTTCAGGAAATCTTCATCAGTGATTGACGGAATGGGCGATTTACTGTTCCATCGCGGATCTCTGCCGGCTTTACTGAGAGCATCATCGGAATTAGAGACAGTAATTCTTTTTGCATTGTCACCGGTGTAGTAGGGATAAGAAGCGGGATAGGAATCAAAGAAATAATGATCACCCGGTAAACTTTGCATATAGCCGGCCATATCAATGCTCGAACGGCTCCGCAGGTATACAGGCAATCCTGACATAGCTGTGACTAAAAAGGCGGAAGCTGTTACTGTAGAAATAATAGTCAATCTTTTTTCTCTGTTTTTATTCCAACGGAAGAGAAGTGCCCATAGAGAATAGGCAATCACAAGATACAAAACCCACCACTGCCCGTCAGGAATAAAGAAGGAACCTGCCGACAAGGCGGCCATAAGGACAAAGAAAGGAACGGCTGCAAGAAGTCCGGGCGTTCTTTGTCCTGCTGAAATTTTGGGAACCGCAAAGGCTGCCAAAACAGCAGATGGAACAAGAGCAATATAAGTATAGGTTACATATTTTGTAGCCATCAGTGTGTAAAAAAGTAAAGTGCCCAGTGACCAGACGGTCAAAAATTTATAGAAAGGAGATTTCTCTTTCCATTGTTTTTTCAGTTCATAGAAAAATAACCCGGTCCAAGGCAGGAGCGAAAGAGGGAAGATAATAAGATAATAATAAAAATGGTTATCTTTCGGGTGCTCCGAAGAGGTTGCCCGTAAAATATTGTGAAGCCCCAGGAAATCATTGATGAAGCTGTTTCCGTGAATCAGGTACATACCGCCGTACCATGGAAGTACAACGGCCAAAAAAGCTAGAATGCCCTGCCAGGGAAATAAACGGAGAAAATACCGCTTGTCCTGCATCCAGAAACACCAGCAAAGAAGAAACAGTCCGGGCAGTACAAGCCCGACAGGTCCCTTTGTCAGGCAAGCGAGTCCCGCCGCGGTATAGGCGACTGTCATATGATATTTATTATTTTCCGTCAGCCCGATATATGCGGAAAGTAAGGTGGGGACAGTAAAGAGCATCAATATGCTGTCTGTAATGATGGCATGGGAAACAACCCAAAATGCAAGGGTGGATCCGAGAATAATCCCGGACCACATAGCAATGACATTATCTTTTATGATCCTTCGTATATACCAGACAAGAGAAGTTACAGTCAGTGCTCCGCAAAAAGCGGCGGGAATACGGGCGGCTAAATCTGTAAATCCCAAAACGGTATAAGAAACAGATAAGAGCCAATACACCATAACAGGCTTATCAAACCAGAAATGACCATAGATTTGGGGAGACATCCAGTTGCCGGAAAGAACCATTTCTTTGGCAGTTAAAGCGTAATTTGATTCGACCGGATCGGTTACGGGAAACAGATGAGAACCCCAGATATAAAATAAAAAGGCGATGATAAATATACCGCCCAAACTTTTGGCAGTCGCATATTTCAATTGTTTTTGTAATTCTTCTTGCCTGGCTTTATTTAACTTTTCTTTTTTTTGCCGTTTTGTACTCACGTTAGATTACCTCACAATGATAAGAGCTGTTTTAAAAAGTTAAGCGGAGTCCTGTTTATATAGAAACCCCGGCTTATATGATGAATATATTTATTTTGTACTGCGCTGTTTTTGGTAAAAATAAAAAATGACAGCAATGATACCTGCCGCGATAAAAGAAATGACGGCAATTTCAATCTTGTATGCAAGAAGCAGTGTCCAGTTTTCCGCGAGCATATCGCCCAAATAGACAAGAAGAATGGTCCAGGGAATGGTCCCCAAAATCGTATATAGAATAAAAGGGGACAGAGGGTAGCGGGAGATTCCTGCAGGGAGCGAAATAAAAGTCCGTATTCCGGGGAGGAGTCGTCCCGTAAAAATCGCAATACCGCCGTAGGTTTCAAACCAGTTTTTGGCAGCCACCAGCTTTTTGGCACCGAGGCCTCCTTTGGCGGTATGGCGCAGCATAAATTCCCGGCCGCCTTTCAGTCCTATATAATAGGATAATAAAGAGCCGGTAAGTCCTGCGATTGTTCCGACAAGAATTGTAGGCCAAAAACTGAATATCTGCTGGGAAACAAGAAACCCGGCAAACCCGAGAATAATTTCACTCGGAATAGGAATGTTCATATTTTCAAGTGCCATAGTAATAAACAGTGCAGTATAACCCCATTCCGTGAGAAAGTCAATAATAATTTCCATGTATATTCCTTTTATATAACAGATTCATTTAATGTGTTCGTATTTGTTTTATACGTTTCAACTATAGCATGTATAAAAAATGCGGTCAAATGCATAAATTATAAATTACACAGAGAGTGAATATGCGGGAGAATAAATAATTTATTGACTAAAATAAAATTTTCATGTTGACATGTATGCATAAAAATGATAATATATGCATATAATTTTATTTTAGATGGAGATGATAGCTATGATAAGTAAAAAAATGAAACTTGTAATGGCAGCGGCAGGACTGACAGCCGTGTTGGCAATGACCGGTTGCGGCGGAAGTTCGGAAAAGGCGAAAAGCGGTGACGCTGCGAAAGGCGGAATTCCGCCGGTAATTCGTGTAGGATCGGAAACAACGTTCCCGCCTTTTGAATTTACCGAAGGAGATAAATATGTAGGTTTCGATCTTGATTTAGCAAATGCAGTTACCAAGCAGATGGGAAGTAAGATGGAATTTAAGAGTCTTGGCTTTGATGCTCTGATTCCGGCTGTCCAAAGCGGGCAAATCGATCTGATTGCCGCAGGATTTTCCGCTAATCCGGAAAGAGAAAAACAGGTGGCTTTCTCTGATGTATATTTTGATCAAAACGGATTTGTCATTATAGTCAATAAAGACAATGACACAATCAAAGATTGGGCGGATTTGGAAGGTAAAAAGGTAGGTGCCCAGGTAGGAACGGAACCGGTTAAGCTTATTAAAGAAGCTAAGGGCGAAGTGAAGCAGCTGGACTCCAATTCCCAGGCGTTCATGGAACTGCGGGCAAAAACCTTAGATGCCTTTGTCCTTGATCAACCGGTTGCCATGTATTACCTCAAGCAGGGCGGAGATAAAGACTTAAAAATTGTGGGAACACCTAAGCCCGGTGTCGGTTTTGTTATGGCAATGAAGAAAGAAAATAAAGAACTCCAAGCCGCCGTCAACAAAGCATTGAAAGAATTAAAGGCAAACGGCGAATATGATAAAATTTTTGAAAAATGGTTCGGCAAGGCAAAAAAATAATCAAAAAAGAAAAAGGCTTCCTTTTGAGGGAAGTCTTTTTTTTGATATCGTTTCAGACCGGGGAAAAATAATATGACCGGAAGCTCATATATACTATGTTAAAATAAGCATATAAAGTATACGAAAGAGAGAAAAGATATGCGGCTCGATAAATTCTTATCCGATATGAACCGGGGGACAAGAAAGGAATTAAAAGAAAAAATAAAAAAGGGGAGTGTTACCGTAAACGGACAGGTTTGCTCAGACCCGGGACAAGCGGTAACAGACACAGATGAAATTGTATTTGACGGAAAGATTGTCAAATATTACAAGTATGAATACTACATGATGAATAAACCGTGGGGTGTTATTACAGCGACAGAAGATCACCGTCAAAAGACGGTATTGGATATTTTGGGAGCTGATAGGAGAAAAGATTTGTTTCCTGTAGGGAGACTGGATAAAGACACGGTAGGACTTCTTCTTATCACCAATGACGGTAAACTCAGCCATCGTTTGCTTTCCCCCAAAAAACACGTTGATAAAGAGTATTATGCACTTATTGACGGAAAAATAACAGAAAAGGAAATTGCCGCATTTAAAAAAGGTGTCCGTATTGAAGACGATTTTACCGCTCTTCCTGCGGAATTGGAACTTCTCACGTACAGAAATAAGGCAGTAGAAAATGATTTTTTATGCTTGCAAAAAAGCAAAGCACCAAAGTCGGATTTGCAGGATGGAGTTAGTGAAATAAGAGTAACAATCCGGGAAGGAAAATTTCATCAAATAAAAAAAATGTTTCATGCCTGCGGTAAGGAAGTCATATGGCTGAAACGAATCCGCATGGGCAATCTGGTGTTGGACAGCGGTTTGAAGGAGGGAGAATATCGCAGATTGACGGAAAAAGAATCGGCACTTTTGGAACAATGAAACCCAAAGTGCCGATAATAAAACTGTGATTTTTGGAGGCAAAGAATAAAATAGTTTGATGAATTTTATCCTTTGTGTGATTTTCTATATAAAATTTTGCTGTTATAATCCGACATTCTTTGTCATGACTCTGGCACGACTCATACTTTTGCGAATCAGGTACCGGATAGGTTTTCCTGTATTTCCCACAGAAGCCGGCAGGCTGTAATGATTTTTACCGGACATATTTGCGTCTCTGAGACCGTCATCTCTGGCTAACATTTCTCCGCGGTCCATACTTTTTTTGATAAGGTAATTAATGATGTTGTTTTCGTTCATTTCTTTAGTCATATGAATGACCTCCTTTATATAATTGATAGAAATATTATAAATACTATGCACATCCGGTCAGTTCATTAAGTAGCGGATATATACATATGCTGTAGAAATACAAATGGATAATATCATGATTGGAAGCCCTATTTTCGTGTATCCGCGGAATGTCATTTTTATTCCCTGCGTTTGAGCGAGTGAAGCGACCACTACATTGGCACTGGCACCGATTAATGTGCCGTTTCCGCCGAGACAAGCCCCCAGTGACAAGGCCCACCAAAGAGGATCCGGGTTAGTGATACCGAGCGCTTCCATATCTTTAATTAAAGGAATCATGGTGGCTACGAAAGGAATATTGTCAATGAAAGCGGAAGCAAAGGCACTCAGCCAGAGAACGAGCAGGGTCGTCATTTTCAAATCCGCACCGGTAGCTTGCATAGCCTCTTTGGCCATCAGTGTAATGGTGCCGGTTTCCACAAGACCGCCGATGATGATAAAAAGACCGATAAAGAAAAACAATGCTACCCATTCGACATTGGAAAGTGCACGGGAAATTTCTTTTTCATTTCGAGTCATGGTGAAAAGCATAAGAAGCGATGCACCGGCAAGAGCAATGGTTGCAGTTTCTGTTTTTAGAAAGTCGTGGAAAATAAATCCTAAGATGACAAGTCCCAATATGGACAGGCATTTGTAAAGTAAAGGTTCGTTTGTAATTTCTGCCCGGGCATCCATGGACATGACGGCTGTCCGGAGTTCATCTGTTGTAGATAGTTCTTTTCTGTAGATGACGGTTAATATGGCAAATACCACAACCAGGATAAACAGACAAATTCCCGATAAATTTGTGAGGAACGATAAGAAATCAAGTTTCGGTACGGCACTACTCAGCATAATGTTTGGCGGATCCCCTATCATCGTGGTGGTACCTCCGATATTTGATGACATAATCTGCACCATCAGAAACGGATATGCTGAAATATGAAGTTTTTTACAAATAACAAATGTGACGGGGACCGTCAAAAGTACAGTAGTTACATTATCCAAGAAACCGGAACAGACAGCGGTTAAAACAGCCATGGCACCCATTAACCATACAGGCCGGGCTTTTACTTTTTGAGCAGCCCACAAAGCAAGAAAGTCAAAAATGCCTGTTTCGGCGGTTATATTTACAATAATCATCATGCCCATTAAAAGACCGATTGTATTAAAGTCTATATAGCCGATGGCCTTTGACTGCGTTAAAATCCCGGATAATACCATTACGGCAGCACCCAACAGAGCAATTACCGTACGATGAACCAATTCGGAGATGATGAAAAAATAAACAACAATAAATAGGGATATAACCCATATTTCGGAGGAACTCAGTTCCATACTCAAACCCCTCTTTCCGAAATTAAAATAATTATGAATATTTTTTATTTAATTTATCAATCAGGCATCATTGATCAGTAGAGTGAATATTTTTATTTTCATCTCCTGTCTATTCATGAAGGTATTTTACTGAAATGAGTCTAAATTTGATTTCTTTCGGAATAAATTATACTTCGTTTACTATGATTTGTAACATAATCATTAGTTTTATGACATATATTAGTATAGAATTCATAAGTATTGTGGAATATAAAAGATAAAATTCTATATATTTACTCCCGTGAATTATAATTTTCATTAAAATTACGGAATATTTGTGCTTTCTGTTTTCATCAAAACCGTTATAAAGGGAAAGAGAAGTTCATGGAGAGATAAAAATAAAATTCTAAAAAGCCGCAGCCTTATCATCGGAAGCAGGGTGATGAGATTACAATTTGTCCGGAAAATATATATACCTGCAGCTGTGATTACCATGTAGCGATTATTTTAATAAAAAAATAATTTAATTCCCCTACAAATATTGTTTATTTGTTTTAAAATAATAAAGTAAAACCGTAACTCCCTGTTGTTGTGTATGGAAAGGAAAAGAAATGAGCGGATTCTTTGGAGCAACGCTTAAGTCTGATTGTGTTTTTGATGTATTTTTTGGTACCGATTACCATTCCCACCTGGGAACCAGAAGAGCTGGTATGGTGTTTTTGGGAAAAGAGGGGTTCAATCGTTCTATTCATGATATAGAAAATTCGCCCTTCAGAACAAAATTCGATAGGGACATTCATCATATGGAAGGCAATATGGGAATCGGTTGTATCTCCGACTATGAAGCCCAGCCTCTGATTGTCCGTTCTCATCATGGGACATATGCATTGGCTACCGTTTCGAAAATTAATAATATGGAAGAATTGGCCGATGAAATCATCAAAAAGGGAGGAACTCATTTTCTTGAAATGAGCGGGGGGCATATCAATGCCACGGAGCTCGTCGGCACATTGATTAACCAGAAAGATAATCTGATAGAAGGAATTCATTATGCCCAGGAGCGGATAGACGGTACTTTGAGTCTTCTTTTGCTGACAGCGGACGGTTTGTATTGTGCCAGAGATAAGCTGGGGAGAGTACCTGTGGTATTGGGAAAGAAAGAAGACGGGTATTGTGCCACGTTCGAATCATCGGCGTATTTGAATTTGGAGTATGAACATTACAGGGAATTGGGGCCCGGCGAGATTGTCATCATGACCCCTGACCATGTACGGACACTGATGGCACCGGGGAAAAAGATGAAAATCTGCACATTCCTCTGGATTTATTACGGTTATCCTTCCGCCCGCTACGAAGGTGTCTCTGTAGAAGAAATGAGATACCGCTGCGGTGAAGCGATGGCTGATCGTGACGGATTTACTCCGGACGATGTAGATATCGTAGCAGGCGTCCCCGATTCCGGCATCGCCCACGCCATGGGATATGCAAATGAGTCGGGTGTGCCTTTTTCCAGACCGCTTGTAAAATATACGCCTACCTGGTCCCGTTCATTTATGCCGACAATTCAATCTAAAAGAAATCTGATTGCTAAAATGAAGTTGATTCCTATCCATGAGCTGATTAAAGGAAAGAGAATGGTTCTTGTTGATGATTCTATTGTCAGAGGAACCCAATTGAGAGAAACTGCGGAATTTCTTTTTGAAAGCGGAGCCAAAGAAGTCCATGCCCGTGCAGCTTGTCCGCCTATTTTATTCGGGTGTAAATATCTGAATTTTTCCCGCTCCAATTCAGAGATGGAATTGATTGCCCGCCGAGTTATTGCTGAAGAAGAGGGAGGACAGGTCGATCGTGTCATTTTGGATGACTATGCAAATCCCGACTCGGACAGATATCATAAAATGGTAAAGAAAATCTGCGAAAAAATGGGATTTACAAGCCTGAACTTTAACCGCTTAGATGATATGCTGGCAGCAACAGGTCTTGATACTGACCGGATGTGTACCTATTGCTGGAACGGGAAAGAATAATTCCTTCCAAACTCGTGGTGTCCTCATGAGTAGGGAGCAAAGCACTTGAAATTAATTCTCAAATAATTTATACTGGGTTTCGTATGTAAAGATATATGATGACAGGAGAAAATCATGATAGAATTCAAATATGATACCCAATTGCTGATTGAAGGAAACGATTTAGACAAGAAGAAAGTAACCCAGTATTTTGATGAAAAATTGAAGGGGGATTGCCTGATTGTTGCACAAACCGGAAATCTCATGAAAATTCATTTCCATACAAATGAACCTTGGTTCGTTTTGGAATATTGTTCAACCTTAGGAGAAATTTTTGATATTGTCATAGAAGATATGGACCGTCAAAGCCGCGGCTTGCACGGTTGACTTTCTTCCGACCCTTTGCCTTACTGTTTATGCAGTGAGGCCTTTTTTTATGAAATAGAGAAAACTATAGTTTGATTAAAGAAAGAAAATAGGACTTGAAAACTTACAAAGACTTCTGCAAAATACTGATTTTTATAGTGTATTTTGATATACTATAAAGAAATGTAAAATGATTTGTGCAAAATAAGAAAGCATGAGTTGTTACACTTTATAAAGAGGAGTTAGTTCAAAATGCAGGAGCGACTGAAAATAGCTTATTCTTCCCATGCATTGGATATGTTCGGGTCTATAGGAAAGAGAGATATCGTAGATGTGTTTCAAACGGATTTTACCGATGTGTCTGCAGTTGTCATTACCGATACAGATATAGCAGCTTTGAAAAATCCCAGAATTCATGCTTTTGAAATCCCTGTTTTTTTAATTCGCACTGAGTCGGGCAGAGATGATTTGATTGGTCAGGCTTACAGCATCATTGATCCGGGGGATGGGGACAAGCATTTATATGCCCGCCAGATAGAGGGGGCCGCTTCCCGTTATGAGAAACAATTATTGCCTCCGTTTTTTAATCATCTTGTTGACTATGTGGAAAGAGGAAATTCCCAATTTGATTGTCCCGGACACCAAGGAGGTGCTTACTTCCGTAAGCACCCTGCGGGACGTCTCTTTTATAACTTTTATGGTGAAAACACATTCCGTGCCGATTTGTGCAATGCCGATGTAGAGCTCGGTGATTTGTTGATTCATGAGGGATCTGCATTGGAGGCACAGAAACATGCAGCCCGCGTTTTTCATGCCGATAAAACCTACTTTGTATTGACAGGGACATCGGGGGCGAATAAAGTGGTGCTGAATGCGCTTCTTGCACCGGGAGATATTGTTCTCTATGAAAGAAATAACCATAAGTCAGTCAGTTATGGTGCATTGATTCAGGCAGGAGCGACGCCTATTTATTTAGAGACGGCAAGAAACCCATTCGGTTCTATCGGGGGGATTCTGGAGCATTGTTTTAATGAAGAATATATTCGGAGGCTTGTGGCAGAACGGGATAAAAAGAAGGCCAAAGAAAAAAGACCGATACGTCTAGCCGTTATCCAGCTGGGAAATTATGACGGCTGTATTTATAATGCCCGTCAGGTTATTGATAAAATCGGGCATCTTTGTGATTATATTTATTTTGATTCCGCCTGGGTCGGATACGAGCAGTTTATTCCCATGCTTCGTGATTGCAGCCCTCTTTTATTGGAGCTCACGCCTGAAGATCCGGGGATTATTGTCTCTCAATCCGTTCATAAACACCAGGCCGCTTTTTCCATGTCGTCACAGATTCATAAAAAAGATTCTCATATCAAAGGCCAGGATCGCTATGTAACTCATAAGCGGTTGAACAATTCTTACATGCTTAATGCGTCGACTTCGCCTTTTTACCAAATTTTTGCTTCTCTGGATATGAATGCCCGTATGCAAGAAGGGGAAGGTGGGGCACTTCTTTGGAAAGAATGTATGGAGCTGGCTGTCAATACGAGAAAAGCGGTAATTCGAAGCTGTAAATATTTGAAGCCCATGATTCCTCCGGTCGTTCAGGGCAAAAAATGGGAAGAATGGGCAACAAGTGATATTATCCGCGATATTGCCTATTTTACATTCGAACCGGGGGGCAAGTGGCATTCTTTCCAGGGCTATGGGAAAGGGCAGTATTACATAGACCCGATGAAGCTGATGTTTACCACACCCGGTATCAATGTGGAAACAGGAAGGTATGAGAAATTCGGTATTCCCGGAATCGTGGTTGCCCAATATTTAAGAGAAAATGGAGTCATTCCTGAAAAATGTGACTTGAATGACATTTTATTTATCTTGACGCCGGCAGAGTCCAAAACAAAAATGGATAATTTGATTTCCAAAATGCGCCATTTCGAAGACCATATAGATAAAGACACTCTTATGGTCAAGATGCTGCCTACCCTGTACCACAGATACCAGAACCGATATAATGGCTACACTATTCGTCGTTTGTGCCAGGAAATTCACGATTTCTATAAAGCAAGAAAGGTCAATGTTTTACAAAAACGCTTGTTCTTAAAAAATTATTTTCCCGAATATGCTATGAGTCCGCAAGAAGCAAATCACGAACTGGTTCGCGGACACGGGGAACTTGTCGATCTTGAAGAAGCAGAGGGGCGAGTAGCTTTAGAGGGCGCCTTACCGTATCCGCCGGGCGTTATATGCATTCAACCGGGGGAACGGTGGTCAGAAACGGCACAGGCATATTTTGAAGCGCTTTGCGGTGTATATAATGAATTCCCGGGATTTGAACCGGAATTGCAAGGAGTGTACATGGAAAGAGCCGTTGACGGTAAGTACCATGTTTATGTCCATGTACTGAAAAAGGAATATGAACAATCAGTATGATATAGCAAAATAGCCCTGAAAAAGGGCTTTTTTTTGTAAACACCTAATTGTTGGTGAAAGAGGTTTGTCATGAAAGAGATGAAAGAAATATTTTATCAGAATGCATACCAAAGAGAATTTGATGCTGAAGTATTAACTTGTAAGTCCGGGAAAAGAGGATGGGGAATTGTATTGTCAGAAACTGCTTTTTATCCTGAGGGAGGAGGACAACCGGGTGATCGGGGCTTTTTAAATGATGTACCGGTTACGGATACGAGGAAAAAAGAGGATTACATCGTCCATTATACTGCCGAAAAAATTCCTGTAGGAGCGAAAGTTCATGGGGCCATCGACTGGGAACGTCGTTTTGATTACATGCAAAACCATTCGGGAGAACATATCTATTCCGGACTGGTGCATCAAAGATTCGGTTTTGATAATGTGGGATTTCATATGTCCGAAGAAACAGTGACGATTGATTTCAACGGAAGTTTTACGATGGATCAGGCCTTGGAAATAGAAAAAGAAGCGAATCGGATTATCTATGATAATGAGGAAACCCATATATTTTTTCCGAATAAAGAAGAACTTGTCGGTCTGGAGTACAGGAGCAAGAAAGAGCTGAGCGGCGTGATAAGAATTGTCGAATTCAAAGGGGCGGATATTTGCGCCTGCTGTGGAACTCATGTAAAAAGGACGGGAGAAATCGGCATTATAAAGGTTTTGTCTTTGATTCGTCACAAGTGTGGTGTCCGGCTCTCAATCATCTGTGGAAAAAGAGCGCTTGCTTATTTTGACAAAATTGACAAGGCCAATAAAATAATCAGTCGCCTTTTTTCCTCAAAACCTGATGAAACGGTAGAGGCAGTAAGACACTTTATAAATGAGCAAAACCAATTAAAAGAAAAACTCAATGCGGTTAATCAAAAATATTTCCAAATCAAGGCCGAATTACTGGAGTCGGCCTCGGTCGTTTTCACGATTGAAGAAGGGATGACCATGATGGAAATCAGAAAATTTTGTGAGTACCTCACCGGAACAGAAAAAGGAAACTTATACGTTGTTCTTACATCCGACTCGAAAGGCAGGTATCATTATGCGATAGGAAGCCGTTCCATAAACGTAAAAGAAAAAGTGACCGGATGGAATAAGAGTTTGAACGGGAAAGGAGGGGGGAAGCCGGATGTTGTTCAAGGCAGTTTTTATACTGATTTAGAAAATATTAAAGATATTTTATTAAAAGAATAGATTAAAAAATATGAAAAACCCGCAGTTAATAGAAATCTGCGGGTTTTTGGAAATATATAAATAATTAGGAGAGTTAGTTTAAGCGGCGTTTTTATTATCTTCTTTTGCTTTGGAAAGATCGAATTTATCAGAGGCGAATCCGTAAAGTGTCCAACCGAAGAAGGTAACGATGGCACCATAGGTCATTGCTTCAAATCCGGAAGCATAGCAAGCATATAAACTGTAAATGGAAGCAAGAAAAGCAATAAAAGTGGTTGTTTTCAATTCAGAACCCAAATGACTGACTGCCTTCATGATGACAATGATGGAAGCCATACATAAGAGGTAAGGAATAATATTGGTGATTGTCGCTAAGTTAACCAAGGTTTCGAACTGTTCATTTAAGGAGGGGCTGATGGTCATCAGGCCAAAGAGAGACTGGATGCAGGTAATAGCAATCATACCGGCAATAGGAGCTCCTTTAGAGGTAAGCTTCTGGAGAAAGGCCGGGAAATATCCTTCGTCAGCACCGGCTTTAAATACGTTGGCAATGGTAAACTGCCAGCCGAGAAGAGAACCGAAGCAGGAAATAACCATGAGTCCCATGACGATATGACCGACTGTGCCGCCAAACATATTAGCAAATACCATGCCGAACGGTGCGGTAGATGTCAAAAGAGCAGAAGCAGGAACAATTCCGAAAATAATATTTGTGGAAACGATGTAGCAAGCGGCAGCTAATAGTGTGCCTCCGAGAACTGCTTTTGGTACGTTTACTTCAGGATTTTCAACAGCATCTGCGTTGGCACAAGCCGATTCCATACCAAGGAAAGCCCACAGTGTCATTGTAATGGAGTTGGTAGCCGCTTCCCCGAAAGGCATATTGTTTACGTTCCAATTTGCCATGTACATGTCAGGTGAGAAAAAGAACCAGCCGATGATAGCGAGACCGATACAAGGGATAATAACACCCCACACGGTGATAGAAGAAACACTGCCGGTGTATTTCGGCCCACCGAAATTAAGCACGGTGGCTAACCAGAGTACACCGATGGTGGCTACTGCAGTCATGACAGGATCTAAAGTTTTGCCCAAAAATCCGCAACCATATCCTACGGCGGAAATAGCAATTGCCGTATTAGCAAAAATTAAAGATACACCATATGTATAATTGGCCATAAAGTTGCCGGCTTTGCCGAAAGAATATTCTGCATAGCCACCCATGCCGCCTCCTTTTTTACTGTACATGCCGCATTTGGCAAATACATAGGCAAGACACATGGATCCTACAGCGGTAACAAGCCAGGAAACGATGGAAAGAGCACCGACCTGGGCAAGTTTGGATGGAAGCATAATAATGCCGGAACCCATCATGTTAACAGCTGTCAATACGGTCAGCTGCATAACGCTCATTTTGTTACTTTGACTCATAATAAATTGCTCCTTCAGATTTAGGAATTTCTAAGGGGATAGACTGTGCCAAGAGATATTATAATATCCCTTGGCACAGGACTATGCCGGGTAAAAATCATTATTTTACGTTATTCTCGAATTCTTTTTTCAAAACATATCCATAAGCATGTTTTTTGCCGTCAGCGGCTTCTTGTACATAAACCCCTTGAATTTCCGGAGCAAATCCCGGGAGCTGGTTAATACCTTCGACAAGATCAAGGAAATATTCCACACATGTCTTGGACCATTTTTCACCGGGGTGTACGCAGAGAACTCCCGGAGGATAAGGCAGAGCACCTTCCAGTGCTACACGGCCTTCAGCTTCTTCCAAGTCGATGAGTTCACCATGACCGCGCATGAATTCGTACTGTGCAATTTGGGGATTCATGACATATTCCGGGAAATAATCTGCGAGGAATAAGTGTTTCTGTAAGGTGAATACTTTTCTGTCCTTGTAGAAATCGTGCATTTCTTGGCAGAGCCGGCGAATGGTGTAGCCTCTGTATTTTTCTTCGTTTGCATGGTAAACGGAAGGAAGTACTTCAGCCATCGGTGCATCTTCATCAATCAGCTTTTCAAATCGAATCAGTTTGGCTACAAGATCGTCCATTTTGGTCTTGTTTTCTGCCGGGGTCATGAGGAAAAGAATGTCATTCAAGTCACATTTTTCCGGAATGATTCCGTTTTCGCGGAGATAGTTGGCCAAAATATTTCCCGGGATACCGAATTCTTCATAGCCGTTGTTTTCGATATCGATACCGCAGGTAACAAACTGTAATTTCATTGGATCAATAAAGTACTGGCCTTTGCCATAGCCTTCGAATCCATGCCATTTAGCGCCCGGTTCAAATGCCCAGTAGTTGATATCGTTGGCCATTTTTTCGGTATCGCCGTCTTCCCATTTCTTTCCATAAACTACTGGCGGAACGAGAGGACGGATATAGTGACAGTGACGAAGTACTTGCTTACGGGTTTCGATAACGGTCTTTACCGCATCTACCCAAAGTTTTCTGCCTGCTTCGCCTTCATGCATCTTGGCATTGACATCCAATGCTGCGAAGAGTTGGTACAGCGGAGAGGTAGAAGCGTGCATCATGAATGCATTGTTGACTCTCTTATGAGGAACATAACGATCCTGTCCTTTAATATGAGAGTCCTTCTTATGAATCTGGGAAGTCATGGAGAAACCGGCTTGCTGTTTATGAACAGACTGGGAAACAAAAATTCCGGGATCTTCCGGTGTGAGGTCAAGAAGCAGCGGGCTGCAGTCCTTCATCATCGGAATGAACTGTTCGTAGCCGACCCAAGCGGAATCGAAGAAAATATAATCGCAGAGGTGGCCGATTTTATCAATAACCTGACGGGCATTGTAGATGCAGCCGTCATAGGTGCCGAGCTGTATAACTGCCATACGAATCGGACGTTTTTCTTTAGCTTTGGCCGGATCTTTTTCTGCGACCAATTTACGGATATAATCTTCATCGAAGCAATGTTCGAGAATGCCTCCGATAGAACCGAATGCATTTCTTGCAGTTTCCAGGTATACCGGGGTGGCACCGGCTAATACAAGAGCACCATGATCGACAGATTTATGGTTGTTCCTATCAAAAAGAACAATATCGCCGGGAGAGAGTACAGCATTCAAGACCACTTTATTGGATGTAGAAGTACCGTTTAATACAAAGTAGGTTTTATCTGCATTGTATACACGTGCTGCATGTTTCTGTGCAGTCAAAGCCGGACCTTCGTGAATCAGGAGATCGCCCATGGCAACGTCAGCGTTGCAGAGATCAGCTCTAAAAACATTTTCACCGAAGAAATCATAGAAAACACGTCCGGCCGGGTGTTTGCGGAAGAACGCACCGCCCTGGTGACCGGGGCAATCAAACTGGGAATACCCGTTTTCTACATATTTTTGAAGATCTTTAAAGAAAGGCGGGAGCACTGTTTCTTCATAATGAGTGGCAGCACTTTCAATCTGACGGGAATAGAAATCACGATCTGTCTCATTCAAATCGATAACACGGTATACACGGCCGATGATGTCATCGCTGACATGGGAATCATTATCTTTAATCAGTAATACAGGAATTTTGAAAGCGTCAATCATTTCGTTCTTCAATACATCTGCATCAGATTCGGTAATAACGACGGCAGCAACATCGGTATAATCTGTTTCACCGACATTAACAATTTCACGATTCGGAACTGCTCCAAAAATCTCGAGAGCTTTTTCAGAATAAGCAATTTTTAAACGTTTCACTGGAATGACCTCCTAATAACGAATAATGTAACAACAGTATAAAAGGGCTGTCGTGTGCACATCGCCAGACCGCTTTTGCATGTGTTGCAGAAGACTGTTGTTTTACAATTACATGATAAAGGAGGATGCAGACTGTATACCAATACTTATTTACTGCAGTAAGAGGAATTAATTGTGATTTAATCATAATTTTGATATATAAAAAAATAAAAACTTATAAAATAACCAAAAAGTTATTATTAAAAATGCTATTATATTAATCAATATTCATAACAGAGAAAACATACTTTCGAAAATAAAAAAGATAAAAATTCATTTACAATGATAGAATATAAAATCATATGTTCTTTGGTATCATTTAAAAAATGAGTAGAGAATACATAAATATACATATTTATAATTTATGTAAAATTTTTCTTTAACTTTACATAAATTATAAAAATATGACATATATGATATAAAGGTGTGTGAATTATAAAAATAAACAAAATATATAATCAAAAAAATTGAAATTGGGGAAATATAATAATATAATTGTTATATTAAATAAAAGGAAAAATAAAGAAACAAGCGGTCCTAGACCTTCTCGGATTGCTTGTTTCTTTATGATTATCTCTGTTTTTGTTATTTATTTAGATTGGCGGTGCTTTCTACGAAGGACCAGAAATTATCTATAATATATTCTTGTAATAATACGGCGACAAGGGGAAGTGGGGCATCTGTACGCCATGATAAATTTAAATAGCGGTAACAGTTGTCGTCTTGCAGAAAAAGAGATTCAACGCCTTCACCACGAGCAGCATACCAGGTAAGTTGGGGCACGATTGCAACGCCCAGACCGGCGCGAATAAACTCCCTGACGGTGTTCGGATTATCACTTTCCATGACAATGGATGGTTCAAATCCGGCAGCATAGCAAAGCTGATCTGTTGTGCTTCTGAGCCACATGCCTTTTGGAGCGGTAATAAATTTATCATCAGCAAAATCGGTTAATTTAACCTGCCTTGCTCCGGCAAGAGGGTGATTTTTAGGTAAAAGCATAATCAGATTTTCTTTAAACAATGTGACCGTATTGTCATTATCAATCTTTTCATTACTGGAAAATAAAGAGAGGTCACTCTGTATATCTGAAGACACGGGGGATTTTTGGTTCAGTATTTCTAAAATAGATTCCGGATGCTCTTGTTTGAATTTCATCAGGAAAACAGGAATCAGTTGCGTAGCAGAACCGATGTACAGTTTGACTGTCATCTGCTGCATGTTTTTTGATTCCTTTAAATCGTGTTTCAGTTGCTCCAGCTGTTTTAAAAATGCATTGGCATGCTTTAAAAGAATTTCTCCATCGCGGGTTAATTTTATACTCCGGCCCGTACGTTCAAATAAACTCACGCCGAGCTCCGCTTCCAATCCTCCAATGGTTCTTGACAAGGCAGGCTGGGCAATATGCAGGCTCTCTGCCGCTTTTGTCAAGTGTTGCATTTCGGCGGTCCGTTGGAAGTAAAGTAAGGATATAAAATTCAGTTTCATGTGGGAAACTCCTTTATATAATATAAGTATATAGAACAGAGAAAACATAAATTGACATCTAAAAATATTGTATCATGGTAAGAAGTCTTTTGCGAAAAGCAAGTTGACTAAAAGCATTTTTCAAAAAATAAAAATGGAAAATATTGACATATATGAATAATTATGCTAATATCTGTATATTATTGAATAGGGTGATGATATGAAAGATAATAAAAGTAAGCAAATTATCTATGAAATTAAGCATTTAAAAAAATCATTCGGGAAAACAGAAGTACTCAAAGATATCAATATGCAAATATATAACGGGGAAGTAGTAACGATTATCGGGCCGTCCGGTTCCGGGAAAAGTACTTTTCTCCGATGCTTAAATTTACTGGAAAAGCCGACCGGAGGGGAACTTTGGTTCGAAGGAAAGTTGATTGATGAGAAAACAGACGTAAAAATGCTGCGTCGTGATGTGGGGATGGTCTTTCAATCTTTTAATTTATTTCCTATGATGACTGCGATAGAAAATGTTATGTATGCACCTGTGCATATTAATAAGCTGAATAAAAAAGAAGCGGAAGATTTAGCGATGGAATTATTATCCCGTGTCGGAATGGGTGAAAGGGCCTACCATTATCCGGGAGCACTTTCAGGGGGGCAGCAACAGCGGGTTGCTATTGCTAGAGCATTGGCAATGAAGCCGAAAATGTTGCTTTTTGATGAACCTACTTCGGCACTGGATCCCGAATTGGTAGGAGATGTACTTTCTGTCATGAAGGAAGTCGCGATGGGGGGAATGACGATGGCTGTCGTTACTCACGAAATGCAATTTGCCCGCTCGGTTGCCGATCATGTGGTTTTTATGGATAAAGGATATATAGTGGAAGAAGGCAGACCGGAGGAGATTTTCACACATCCTGCGGAAGAAAGAACACAAACTTTTTTAAAACGTCTGCTGCATAGTGAAATTTAAGGAGTCAATCATGGATATAGTTTTAGAAACGGCCATCAAATATCAGGATATTTTTTTATCCGGCGTGAAAATCACTATTATTATTTCCTTCTTATCTTGTTTTTTCGGATTGTTTCTGGGTATACTTCTTGCCTTTATGAAAATTTCGGGGATAAAAATACTGGAGGTAATTTCCGCCGTGTATGTGGAAGTAATCCGCGGGACGCCTGTTCTTGTCCAGATTTCTCTGGTGTTTTTCGGACTCCCGTTCCTGGGTATCCATTTCCCGAGTTTTGAAATTATGGGAGTGGATTTTGAGCGACTGTCAGCAGGTGTAATTGCTTTAATTTTAAATTCCGGGGCGTATCAGTGTGAAATAGTCCGTTCGGGAATACAGTCTGTCGGAAACGGACAACTCGAGGGAGCGATGTCGTTAGGTTTTTCGAAATGGGAGTCCATGGTCAGGATTATTATTCCCCAAGCGGTCAGAAATATTTTGCCGGTTATAGGAAATGAATTTGTGACACTTATCAAAGAATCTTCCCAGGTATCTGTTATCGGTATGGCAGACTTAATGTATACGGCAACGACGATACAGGGAATCAGTTTCCAACCGTTTCCGCCGCTTGTCATCGTAGCTGTATATTATTTTGTTATGACATTTTTTGTTTCTTCCTGCCTGCGTATTCTGGAACGGCGCATGAAAGTTCGTTCTATCAGAGTATAAGAAATAAAAATTTGTCGGTTATATAAGGAGGTATATCATGAAAAAATCACTTAAAATGGCAATTTTGGGAATGGCCGCAGTCAGCATGTTTGCTTTATCCGGATGTGGAGATTCCGGTAAGGCCGGGGGTAATGATAAAAAAACGGGAGGAGAACAGCAGGGGAAATTACTTAAGAAAATTAAAGAAAGAGGCAAACTTATAGTAGGCACATCTTCCGGTTATCCGCCCTATGTATTTGTAGATGCAACGGCAGGGGATAAAAAAGTTATCGGACTTGATGTAGAATTGGCACAGCAGGTGGCAAATAAACTGGGAGTCAAGCTGGAAGTACAGGACATGAGTTTCTCGGCACTTTTGTCTTCTGTAACGGCAGATAAGGTAGATATAGCGGTCGGAGGGGTTGCACCGACTCCGGAAAGAGAAAAAGCGATGGCATTCTCCAAAATTTACCTGCCGACAGAGCAAAAGCTTCTTGTACGGAAGGAAGATGCGGGGAAATATAAAAGCCTTTCCGATTTAAAAGGAGCTGTGTTGGGGGCAGAAAAATCAACCACTCAGGAAGCAACGGCACAAAAGGTTGAAGGAGCAAAAGCGGTAGGTCTTACCAATGTTCCCGATGCGGTTTTGGAATTAAAGCATGGAAAGCTCAACGGAATCGTCATGGAGGGGGTTGTGGCAAAGCAGTACCTGATATTTAATGATGATTTGGCGCTGGCAGAATTTTCTTTCCCTGATGCGAAAAAGGTTTCTGCTATAGCCTTGCAGAAAGGGAATGATGATTTAGTAAAAATCCTGAATGAAGTGATTGATGAAAACACACAAAACGGAAATTTTGAAAAATGGGTAGATCAGTACAGTAAATTGGCAGTAGAAAAAGCGAAATAAATGAGCATGATGCTTTTTTGCTAACGGATAAAAATTATAATCATATGATTTGGATTTCGGATGCTTCTCCGTACATAGCGGGAGGCATCTGTTTTTTTAGTAAAACAGGAAAGCAAAGATGTTTATTCATTCGCTCCGAGAGAGATAAATTTTATAGAGGAGGCAGGTCCGTGATATAATAGTGATAATTTTAATATAATTTGATACAGACGCAAGGATGTGATAAAAAAGTGAGTAAAAAAGAGATCCCTTTCAGCGGGCAGTTAATTAAGGATATAGCAGAGACATATGGGACGCCATTTCATTTATATGACGAAAAAGGGATATTGGATAATGTGAAGCGGCTGCAGCAGGCATTTTCGTGGCATCCTGACTTTTATGAATATTTTGCAGTGAAAGCAACGCCGAATCCATGGATTATGAAAAGTTTGCATAATGTTCATGTCGGAGCGGACTGCAGTTCTATGGCGGAATTAATTTTGGCTGAGGCAGTCGGTTTATCCGGTGAAGAGATTGTATTTTCTTCTAATGATACGCCGGATGAAGAATTTATTAAGGCTCATGAGTTGGGTGCTATCATAAATCTTGATGATATATCGAACCTGGATGATTTGGAAAGGCTTGGAATTATTCCCGAACGTATTTGTTTTCGTTATAATCCCGGGCCTGATTTAGCGAGAGGTAATTCTATTATCGGTGCACCGGAGGAAGCGAAATACGGTATGACCTATGACCAACTGATGAAGTGTGTGGCATGGGCAAAAAATAAGGGAATTACTTATATCGGCATCCATACCATGGTCATTTCATCCGAGCTTGAATTGCCGGGACTTTTGGGGACAATCCGTATGATGTTTAATTTGGCGCTTGATATCAGAGAACAGCAGGGCGTGACAGTCCGTTTTATTGATTTCGGTGGGGGAATCGGTATTCCTTACCGGCCCGAACAGGATGCAGTAGATTTGGAGGCTCTCGGGGACGGGGCGAAACAATTATTTCAAGAAAAAATGAAAGGCTTTGAGCATACCCGTATTTGCTTTGAGTGCGGACGCGCCATTACCGGACCGTACGGGTACTTGGTAACAAAAGCCATTCATTATAAAAATATTTACAGGGATTATATAGGAGTTGACGCCTGCATGGCGGATCTTATGCGTCCCGGTATGTATGGTGCTTATCATCATATTACGGTTGTTGGAAAAGAGCAGGCGGAAAAAAACAGAGTATATGATGTGGTCGGGTCATTGTGTGAAAATAGCGATAAGTTTGCTATCCAGCGAGAATTACCTGAAATCACGAAGGGAGATTTGCTGGTGATTCATGACACAGGGGCTCACGGACATAGCATGGGATACAATTATAACGGCCGGCTGCGACATAAAGAAATTATGGTTTCTGAAAACGGAGAAATCCGGCAAATCAGGAGAGATGAAACGCTCCATGATTTGTTTGCTACGTTGGATTTCCCCGGATTAAAAGATTGTATAAAAGAATAAATATTCAGAAGAAAAAAGGCCCTCGGCACATTGGTTGCCGGGGGGCTTTTTGTGGGGAGAAGGTCTTAATAAAAAGATTCTCACATGGAAGGAAATGGAAGAAAGAAAATACCCGGTTTTAGGATTACGGCACAAAAAAATACGCAACAGCAGATGTGACTGTTGCGTATGAATTCCATGACGTATGGTTTGAAAAAATTTTAGATAATTTTTTCCCCGTGATAAAGTTCTCCCTCAATATTGGGATGAACTCCATAGTCTATAGCCCATTCGGTCTTGTATTTAAGTGCCTGGCCGTGGATATTTTTTATTTTATCAATGGTGGAAATGACTTTTCCCGGGACACCTACGACCAAAGAGTTTGGCGGAATGACCTGGTTTTCCAGGACCAAAGCGCCTGCCGCAATGATAGAGCCTCTTCCGACCTTGGCACCGGTCAAAATCGTGGCATTCATACCGACCAGAACGTGATCTTCCAGAACGCAACCGTGAACACAGGCACAGTGCCCGATTGTGACATAATCACCGATGATACAGGGATTATCGTCAGCCACATGGAGACAAACCAAATCCTGGACGTTGGAGCATTCGCCAACGGAAATATAATTGACATCTCCGCGAGCGACAACGCCGGGCCAAAGGCTGGCATACTTGGCAACGCGAACATCTCCGTAGAGAGAAACGTTGGGAGCTACAAATGCCTCTTCATGAATTTGCGGGTTTTTCCCTTTAAAGGAAGTATTATTGAAAGTATACATAAAGAATCCTCCTTACATATGATATTGATAGTATTCTGCTTCTTTATTATACAATGACTGCGTGCTAAAGAATAAGACAGGTTTGACATTCATGTATAACAAAAAGAGATGATAAAGGTCACTTTAAATCAGAGAGGGGCCTTTTTTTAATACCGCTTCTGTTTCTTCGACAAGTACGTTTATAATATCATTAACAGGTTCGATTTTGGTCAAGTGGGTAAGTGACATACCGGCCAAAACAAAACCGTTTTCTACATCGCCGTCAACGGCTGCTTTTTTGTTGCTTCCCCGGGAAAGTTCAGTCAATTCTTCTGCACTGGCACCGCCGTATTCTGCTTTTAAGAATTTATGGGAGAATTGATTTCTCAGACCACGTACACTGTTATTTCTTGTAAAACCGGTAACGACAGAATCGGTATCACCGGCTTTGATGATAGCTTCTTTAGCATTGGGATGCAGACGGCATTCTTCAGCGAGCAAAAAGCGGGTGCCCATTTGTACGCCCGATGCCCCCATGAGAAGAGCGGCGGCAATCGCACGACCGTCAATGATTCCGCCGGCAGCGAGGACGGGAATATCAATCAGGGGAAGAACATTTTCCATCAGCGCCATCAAAGTGATTTTACCATCGTGACCACCTGCCTCCATGCCTTCGATTACTATGGCATCGGCACCGTACTTCTCGACTCGTTGGGCCAGCTTTACAGTAGGAACAACAGGGATACATTTAATATGACGGGGCTGGAGTTCCTTCATCCATGGAATAGGATTGCCTGCCCCGATAGTTACAAAAGGAACTTTTTCATCACAGATAATCTGAGCTACATCATCTTTGTTTTTATCTTGCAGCATAAGATTGACACCATAGATTTTATGGTTGCCCGCCATGTCTTTGAAAATGCGGATTTCTTTACGAACCTCATCGGGGGTAAAGCCTCCTGAGGCGATGACTCCGGCACCGCCGGCGTGGCTCATGGCGGCAGCTAAACGGCCGTCAGAGATATAAGCCATAGCACCTTGAATAATCGGATAAGAAATATCCAGTAATTTTGTCAGTTTTGTATTCCAAGATATCATGAGAACCCTCCTTAACCAGTTCATCATTAATGATAAGAAAAAAGCATAAGAAATGAAATAATAATGATTTATAATCATTATACTCTTGCCAAGGCAAAAATAAAATAAAAAGCATAAGCAAATTCAATAAATTTGTTTTCCGTTATAAATTTATAAAATAAGATGTAAATAGAAAATAGGTAACTCAAATTTCAAAATTTTATAATAAGTATATACTTTTTATATCAGAGGTTGCAGTTGTTGTAGTGTAAAACGGTGCATGATATACTATATAAAGTAAAATATGCCTGATTGTACAAAAAATTAAATCCGGCTTCCGCCACATTATTTATGGGTACGTCAGGATTTTTGTTTGCTATTTGCAATCCCGGAAGGGGCATTTTGCAAAGGCAGCAATTTCAGTATTTCAATCACATAGGAGGGTACAAGCATGACAAAAGTAGCAATTAACGGTTTTGGCAGAATCGGCAGACTTGTTTTTCGCGGACTTCTTGACCGGAAAGATTTGGATATTGTAGCGATTAATAATCCGAGCGGACCGGAAACAGCAGCTTATCTTTTGAAATATGATACCGTGCACGGACGCCTGGATAAAAAGGTGGAAGTAGACGGCGATGTGTTGGTTGTTGACGGAAAACGTATTCAGGTTTTGCATGACCGTGATCCTGAAAATTTGGACTGGAGTGCTTACGGTGTCGAAATTGTTATTGAGTCGACAGGCAAATTAAAGGATCGTGCCAGTGCAGGTAAGCATATCCGGGGCACTGTAAAAAAAGTTATTATCACCGCACCGGGCAAAGATGAAGATGCCACAATCGTCATGGGTGTAAATGAATCTATTTATAATCCAGCTAAAGATGAAATTATTTCCAATGCTTCTTGTACGACAAATTGCCTGGCTCCGGTCTGCAAGGTACTCGATGAAAAATTCGGGATTAAACGGGGTCTTATGACGACCATTCATTCCTATACCAATGATCAGGCAATTCTTGAAAAAGCGCATAAAAAAGATGCAAGGCGAGGCAGAGCGGCAGCAGAAAATATGATTCCTACCAGCACGGGTGCGGCAAAGGCCATTGGCATAGTTATTCCTGAATTGAAAGGAAAATTGAACGGATTGGCGGTCCGCGTGCCGACTCCGGATGTATCCCTTGTGGATTTGACTGTGGAATTAAATAAAACGGTAACGAAGGAAGAAGTCAACGAAGCATTAAAAGCGGCCTCTGAGGGAGAACTCAAAGGAATTTTGGCATATACTGACGAAGAATTGGTATCCAGTGATTTTAAGACGACCGATGTAAGCTCCACAATTGACAGCAAGCTGACAATGGTTATGGATAATAACATGGTGAAAGTGATTGCCTGGTACGATAACGAATGGGGATACTCCATGAGAATTATTGATTTAGTGGCATTTGTTGCCTCTAAAGGACTTTAATCCAAGGGGGCGTCCGGAATGAATAAGAAAACGGTTTATGACATTGAATTATCAGGGAAAACTGTCTATGTCCGTGTGGATTATAATGTACCCATGGATAAAGAAGGGCATATCACTGATGACCGAAGAATCCGTGCCACCCTTCCGACGATAGAGTATCTCCTCGGTGCGGGAGTTTCCGGCATAGTTATTGCCAGCCATATGGGCCGCCCGAAAGGAGAAATCAAACCGGAATTGTCGCTTGAGCCGGTGGCAAAGCGGTTATCCGAGCTTTTAGGGAGACCGGTACAATTTGCTCATGACTGTGTCGGTCAGGAAGTGGCAGCCCTGAAACAGTCTCTTAAGCAGGGAGATATTCTCCTTTTAGAAAATCTCAGATTCCATAAGGAAGAAGAGAAAAACGGAGAAGATTTTGCCAAGGCACTGGTTGAAGGGTGCCAAGTGGCAGTGAATGATGCTTTCGGTGTTTCACACAGGGCACATGCTTCTGTTGTGGGTGTAGGTAAGTTATTACCTATGATTTCCGGACTTTTGTTAAAGAAAGAAATTGATTTTCTTGACGGGGTCATTGAAAAGCCGGAACGTCCCTTTGCAGCCATTATAGGCGGTGCTAAAATCAGTGACAAAATCCAGGTCATTGCTAATCTGATGGAAAAAGCCGATGTTATATTGATTGGCGGAGGAATGGCGAATACTTTTGTGGCTGCCGAAGGCTATGACATGGGGAAATCTTTGCAGGACAAAGATCGGTTTGAGCTTGCCCGGAATTTAATGAAAAAGGCAAAAGAAATGGGTTCGACGATTATGTTACCCGTAGATTTCATGGCAGCAGACGCTTTTGCAGAAGATGCAAACACAAAAGTTTTGGAAGCAAAAGATTTTTCCGATCCCTGGATGGCACTTGATATCGGTCCTAAAACAATCCGGCTTTATGCGGATACACTGAAGAAAATGAAGACGGTTGTTTGGAATGGGCCTATGGGTGTATTTGAAATGAAAGCTTTTGCAAAGGGAACATTTACCATTGCAGAAACCATTGCAGAACTTGATGCGACTACCGTTATCGGCGGAGGAGAGTCGGCTTCCGTGGTGGACCAATTAGGAATCGGAGATAAGTTTTCCCATGTTTCTACAGGAGGCGGAGCTTCTCTGGAAATGCTTGAAGGAATGATTTTACCCGGTGTCGCTGTATTGGCTGACAAGGAGTGATGGGCGTGAGAACTGTTTTAATTGCCGGGAACTGGAAAATGAACCACACGGTTTCTGAAGCAGAGCATTTTTTCAAAGAACTCAAAGTCATAAAAAAAGAAGCTGAACTTTTAATTTGTCCTCCTTTTACTGATATTCCTTTAGCCCGCTTTATGTTGGGAACATCGTCAATTAAATGGGGTGCACAAAATGTATATCCTGAGGACAAAGGGGCGTTTACCGGAGAAGTATCACCGGTTATGTTGAAGGATTTGGGATGTACATATGTCATCTGCGGACATTCTGAAAGGCGGCAAATTTTCAAGGAGTCGGACCGTTTTATCGCGGAAAAGGTAAAGTCTGTTTTTGCTCATGACATGATTCCGATTCTTTGTATCGGAGAAACGCTGGAGGAGCGGGACGGCGGGCAGACGGAAGAACGTATTTTTGCACAGCTTCAAAACGGAGTTTCAAGCATCAAAAAACAAGATGCAGATAAGCTTGTTATTGCCTATGAACCTATATGGGCAATCGGTACGGGAAAAGCAGCAACAGCTGAAAATGCTGAGGCGGTTGCCGCTTTTATACGGCACAGTATGGAAAAGCTGGTCGGAAAAAAGGCAGCCGGAGCCATACGTATCTTATATGGCGGTTCCGTGAATCCGGACAATGTTTCTGTATTCATTAAAGAAAAAAATATTGATGGCGTACTTATCGGAGGAGCCAGTCTGAAAGCATCAGATTTTGCTTCTATTTATAAAAAGGTATAAGGAGAAATCATGGCAGCAATTACTGATCTTCATGCAAGAGAAATTTTGGATTCCCGGGGAAATCCTACCGTTGAGGTAGAAGTTTTTTTGGAAGACGGGACTTTTTCACGGGCAGGAGTACCTTCCGGAGCATCTACCGGTCTGTTTGAGGCTACAGAACTTAGAGACGGAGATAAGAACAGATATGATGGAAAAGGTGTATTAAAGGCGGTAAACAATGTCAATGGCGAGATCGCTGATGCAGTTATCGGTTGGGAAGCCAGTGACCAGAGAGGGCTTGACCAGATACTAATCAATTTAGACGGTACTCCGAATAAAAGCCGCTTGGGAGCCAATGCCATTTTAGGAGTTTCACTTGCGGCGGCTCATGCTTCCGCTGATTCAGCGGGACTTCCGCTTTTCCAATATCTGGGCGGTGTGAATGCTCATAATTTACCCGTGCCGATGATGAATATCATAAATGGCGGAGCTCATGCAGATAATAATGTAGATATTCAGGAAAGTATGATTATGCCTGTCGGTGCATCTTCTTTTTCGGAAGGACTCCGTATGTGTGCAGAGATTTATCATACATTGAAATCGGTGTTAAAAGAGAAGGGCCTTTCTACCGCCGTAGGTGATGAAGGAGGCTTTGCTCCTGATTTACCGTCAAATGAAGCTGCTATGGAAATTATATGTGAGGCTATCGAAAAAGCAGGATATACTCCGGGAAAAGACATAGCACTTGCAACCGATGTGGCAGCCTCTGAGCTTCTCGGAGAAGACGGACTCTATCATTTGGCCGGTGATCATGCGGCTAAGACGGCAGAGGAAATGATTGGATTTTATGAAAATCTGGTGCGAAAATATCCGATTATTTCTATTGAAGACGGTCTTGGTGAAGAAGACTGGGACGGATGGAAAAAATTGACAGAAGCTTTGGGATCAAGGGTACAACTTGTAGGCGACGATCTTTTTGTTACCAATACACAGAGGTTATCCCGTGGGATTCACCAAGGTGTGGCAAATTCTATATTGATTAAATTAAACCAAATCGGAACGCTTACAGAAACTTTTGATGCCGTGCAAATGGCACAAAGGAGCGGTTATACGGCGGTTATTTCGCACAGAAGCGGAGAAACGGCAGATACAACCATTGCTGATGTGGCAGTAGCACTTAATGCAGGACAGATTAAGACCGGCGCACCGGGGCGCACGGAGAGAGTAGCAAAATATAACCAATTGCTCCGTATAGAAGAGTTACTTGATACAGACGCTGTTTACGGTTCCGGTATGTTGAATCACAGAATGAGACAATTGTTTAAATAAAAACAAAGAAAAAGAAGTTTCCTCAGACAGGAAACTTCTTTTTCTTATGAGCAATAAATGAATACTATACGGATGATAGAAAAATTCTATACATATAGGGGGTATATGTATGTTATAAAAATATCAGCCTTATAAATGAGATAAATTTTCAATTATGATTACATGAGAAAATAGAAGATTATAAATATTCTTTGTATACATGCGCATTTTTCACATTTTTTATGACGAAAAAGAAAAAATAAAATATTTCTCAAAAGAAAAAATATAACTCATAAATTAATGAATCGCATTAAAATATCTAATTTTTTTATAATAAAAATAGAATAAAATGCTTGAATTTGTATAAAATTATGGTATCATTAAATCGAGGACAATAAAGCTCTTGTGCAATCCATGAAATCATTTGGTAAAAAAATAATAATATGCCAATAAAAAAGAATTGCAAAAAATAATAATAAAAAAAGAGTAGTTTTTTATTTGTTATGATTTATTTGTTATTTGGGGAGGAACCTTATTATGAGAAAATGTGTATTAATTGTTGAAAGTGATCCGAGTGTAAGCCGTTTTATGCAGCTTAAATTGGAGGAGGAAGGATTTTCCTGCTTAATTGATAATATAGGAGATTCGGTTGTGGATTTAGCCGGACAACGTCAGGCGGATATCATTATCCTTGACCCGGATGAACCTATGAAAAACGGGGGAGAAATCCTTGAAAAGGTGAGAGAAATCAGCTCACTCCCTATTATTTATTTGTCTGCAGATGCCAGTGTAGATGCCAAGGTAGTAGCATTAAATGCCGGGGCTGACGATTATATTACAAAACCATATGCGACGAAGGAATTGATTGCCAGACTTCATTCGGCACTTCGTCGTCATGAAGAGCCGAAAATTATAGTCGATCCTTCCTTTACTATTGGCGATTTAGCGATTTATCCCGACCGTCATGAGGTACGTGCAGGGGATGAAGTGATCGATCTGACAAAGAAAGAATTTGACTTGCTCTTATTCCTGGCAAAAAATAAAAATCGTGTCTTAAAAAGAGAAGAAGTACTTGAAAAAGTATGGGGGTACGGATATGCAGGCAAAACAAATATCGTAGATGTATATATCCGTTATCTCCGCAGTAAAATTGATGAAAAAGTCGGGAAGAAATATATCCATACAGTTCGTGGTATCGGATATGTAGCCAGAGACTGATATGATTCGCCAAGTTATCGTTGTTGAGGGCAAATCGGATATTGCCCGTGTCAAACAGGCGGTAGAAGCGGATATAATTGCGACCGGAGGCTTTGCCCTCCGGTCTGCTGTTATAGAAGATATTCGCACCGCTTATAAAAAAAGAGGAATCATAATTTTGACGGATCCGGACGGACCGGGAGAAAGAATCCGGGCACGTCTCACTTCTTTATTTCCCGAAGCACTCCATGCATTTGTTCCAAAAGCGGAAGCTTCCACTGCCGATGATGTGGGAATAGAAGACGCTTCACCGGAAGCTATAAAAAGGGCTCTTGCTAAGGTGAGGCTTTTACATCAGAATGAATCGGGATTATTTACCATGTCTGATTTATGGGAAGCGGGACTTATGGGAAGTGAAAATGCTTCCTGTAAAAGAGCTGCTCTAGGAGCATCTCTCGGAATTGGGTTTGGTAACGGGAAACAATTTTTAAAGAGGCTCAACCATTTTGGTATCACAAAGGAAGAATGGAAGTCGGCACTGGAACAATTAGGAGAAAATAATGAAAGATGCTAATTTGGCGGATAAAAAGGTTGTTACCTATATCATCCGCCGTTTTGGAATTCGTGCAAAGCACAGATTGGGGCAAAATTTTTTAATCAGACCCGATGTCGTGGCGGCTATTGCAGAGGCGGCAGAAATAGGTGAAGGCAGCTCTGTTTTAGAAATAGGAGCAGGTATCGGGACATTGACACAAGCATTGGCAGAGACAGGGGCGGATGTAACAGCCTTTGAAATTGATCAAAGTTTGGAAAAAGTATTGTCCCATACTTTAGAGTCTTACGATAATGTTCAGATAATATATGAAGATATACTGAAAACAAATTTGAAAGAAAGGCTCGGAAATAAAGAGTGGCATGCGGCGGCCAATCTTCCCTATTATATTACGACGCCTATCCTGCTGTATTTAATCCGCTCAGAGCTTCCCATTTCTTTATTTGTTTTTATGATGCAAAAAGAAGTGGCAGACCGTATTATGGCATCTCCGGGAACAAAAGACTACGGGGCATTGACCATTGCCGTCCGGTTTGACTGTACAGTAGAAAGGGTTCTGAATATTGCACCTGATGCATTTTTGCCCAGACCTGCCGTCACATCAACGGTTTTAAAAATACGGAGAAGAAAAGAACCTGCCGTAAAGGTAAAGGACAGAAATCTTTTTTTCCGGCTGGTAAAAATGGGATTCGGGCAAAGGCGTAAAGTATTTACCAATGCTATGAAAGCAGGAGGCATCGATGCAGATTTGGGAAAGAAGATTCTTACTGTTGCAGGGATTGACGGAACCCGCCGGGGAGAAACATTCTCCATGGAAGAATATGCAGCATTGGCAGATGCCTGGTATGATTTAAAAGAGTAAATAAAAACAAAACGGTGGAGGCAAATTAAGCTCCATCGTTTTACTTTACAAAAAACCTTAATGAATATATAATAAATAAAACACAGGGAAAGAGAAAATATTTTTCGTATGTACATCAGAGAACAGGCGGTCGGTGCGAGCCTTGGCAAAGAAAAATTTTCCGCTCTGGAGTGGCCGGTGAAGAATCGGACGGCTTGTAACCGTTATTTACTGAAAGTTGGCTTATGCAAGTTGGGTGGTACCGCGATGACTTCGTCCCATGAAAGGGAGAGGTCTTTTTTTATTATCTGTAGTGGTGAAAAATTTTATAAGGAGTGGAAGCTATGCTGGATATTAAATTTATAAGAGAAAATACGGAAGCTGTCAGAAAAAATTTATTGAATCGTCATAACGATTTTGATTTGGATGAAGTTTTGCGGCTTGACGAAAAGAGGCGGGAGCTGCTGAAACAGACAGAATCTTTGAAAAGTAAGCGTAACGCAGAAAGCAAAAATATTGCCATCGCCAAGAAAAAAGGCGAAGATGCTTCGGCTGCCATCACAGCAATGCGTGAAGTGGGAGATGAAATTTCCCGGATTGATAAAGAGCTGGATCAGATAGAAACAAAGCAAAAGGATTTATTGCTCCGCATTCCGAATATGACCGACCAATCCGTTCCGATAGGAAAAGATGATACAGAGAATCCCGAGGTTCGCAAATGGGGAGAAATACCGGTATTTGATTTTCCGGTCAAGGAACACTATGAATTAGGAGAAGAGTTAGGAATCTTAGACTCGGAAAGAGCAGGAAAGGTAGCGGGAGCACGTTTCTACTTTTATCTGAGTATGGCAGCAAGACTGGAAAGAGCGGTTTATAACTTTATGCTTGATGTCCATACGCAGCAGGGAGATTTCACGGAAGTGATTCCTCCGTACATTATCAATGAAAATTCAATGAGAGGAACAGGACAACTGCCCAAGTTTGAAGAAGATATGTATAAAGTTGAAGGAGAATCCATGTATATGACTCCGACGGCAGAAGTTCCTTTGACAAATTATTTTGCAGGAGAAATATTGGATGCAGCTATGCTTCCTGTCCATCTGACGGCATTGACACCCTGTTTCCGGAAAGAAGCGGGATCTGCAGGCAAAGATACTCGCGGTCTGATCCGGCAACATCAGTTCCATAAGGTGGAGATGGTAAAATATTGTAAGCCTGAAGACAGCTGGGTAGAACTGGAAAGCTTAACGGCAGAAGGAGAAAAAATCTTACAGTTGTTAAAGCTTCCGTATCATGTAGTATGCCTTTGCACCGGAGATATCGGATTCTCTTCCGCTAAAACTTATGACATAGAAGTGTGGATGCCCGGACAGGCGAAATACAGAGAAATTTCATCGTGCTCCAATTGTCTTGATTTCCAAGCACGCCGTGCCAATATCCGTTTCCGCCGTCATCCCGGGGATAAGCCTGAATTTGTCCATACATTAAACGGTTCGGGACTTGCAGTCGGCCGTACAGTGGCTGCCATTATGGAAAATTATCAGCAGGAAGACGGAACGATTCTTGTACCGGAGGCTTTGCGCCCGTACATGAACGGAATTGAAGTTATCGGTAAAAAAGATGGTTTCAAAAGCTCTAAAGGCGAATAATTAATATATAATAAAAAAGAGTATAGTATAATGAAAATACAGAATAATTTCTTCGTGTTTATCAGAAGGGAGGAGTGTGCTTGCTGAAAAATTTATGCTTTGGAAGCTTTGCGGGGGCAGGGACATTTTTCAGTCCTTTAAACAATTATGCCGGTAATGGAATTTATGAGCCGGAATGGTATCAGATGCCTTTTGTGGAAGCGATTTTGGCGGCAATTATATTTATTTCTATTGTGGCAGAGATAAAGACGGCCGGATTTTCCGGCGGAGGACTTGTTGCGGTGATAGCAGGAGGGTTTCTTCTGGGAGCGAATTGGAATGGCGAGAATATAGCCTGGTTGGAATTTCTTCTTTATTTTGGCGGCATCGCTTTGATTCTGCTTGACATATTTCTACTCTTGTCGGGAATTGGTATTGCTATCGGCCTGATAGCCGTTATTGGCGGACTTTACTTGACGTTTGGTGCAGATATGACAGCTTTGTGGGTTTTATCATTGGCTATTATCCTTGCTATTGTAGGGTTTTACTTCTTGGCAGAGCATTTGCCGCAAAGCCGGTTTTGGGAAAAAATCACTTTGCAATCTTCCTTGTCTTCTACGGCAGGCTACGTTTCCTCTTCTAAGGATTTAAAAAGCTATGAAGGAGAAACCGGTGTGGCAATTACTGTTCTCCGCCCGTCAGGGAAAGTCCGAATTAAGGAAGAAGTGCTTGATGCTGCTTCAAGTGGCGAGTTTATAAAAAGCGGCACAGCAATTAAGGTGTTACGGGCAGAAAATAATTATCTGGTAGTAGAAAAAATTTAATTATTGTGAATTGAAACGGTAGGAGGAATAGAATGGAAGAGTTATTGATGATTCCCGTTTTTACTATAGTTACGGCGATATTTGCGATATTGGTATTGCTTCATTTTGTCCCTGTAGGACTTTGGATATCGGCTTTAGCAGCGGGGGTACAAATTTCTTTGTTTAATCTTGTAGGAATGAGGATTCGTCGGGTAGAACCGAGAATGATTGTACTCCCTTTAATTAAAGGAACCAAGGCAGGATTGGGAATTAATGTGAATCAGTTGGAAGCTCATTATCTGGCCGGCGGTAATGTCGATAATGTAGTGGATGCTCTTATTGCGGCCCATCGAGCACAAATAGATCTTACCTTTGAGCAGGCGGCAGCTATTGATTTAGCGGGAAGAAATGTACTGGAAGCCGTACAGATGAGTGTCAATCCGAAAGTAATTGAAACACCGACGATTTCGGCAGTGGCTAAAAACGGAATTGAATTAAAAGTCAGAGCAAGAGTGACGGTTCGTGCCAACATAGACCGCCTTGTCGGCGGCGCGGGTGAAGCAACTATTATTGCCCGTGTAGGGGAAGGAATTGTTACGACTGTCGGTTCTTCAGAAAAGCATACCGATGTGCTTGAAAACCCCGATCATATTTCCCGTACGGTTCTCGGTAAAGGACTTGATTCGGGTACGGCCTTTGAAATTTTATCCATTGATATTGCCGATGTCGATGTAGGAAGAAATATCGGAGCACAATTACAGACTGACCAGGCAGAAGCCGATAAGGAAATAGCCCAGGCCAGAGCGGAGGAAAGACGTGCTATGGCAGTGGCACAGGAGCAGGAAATGCGTGCTTATACACAGGAAATGCAGGCTAAGGTGGTAGAGGCCCAGGCAGAAGTACCGAAAGCGATGGCCGATGCACTCCGTGATGGGAATTTAGGAGTTATGGATTATTATAATATGCGAAATATTGTGGCAGATACGGATATGCGTGAAAAAATTGCCGGTAATCCGGGAAACAAGAAGTGATGTATGGGACAGTTTGATTGGACGGGAATTCTCTTTTTTCTGATTTGGGGGATATTTTTCTTTCAAGGTTTGTTTCGCAGAAAAAAGAAAAAAATAAATACGCCGGAACAACCGGAAGAAATGAGAGTGCCTCAGCCGTTACCGGAAAAACCTTCTCATAGGGACACCGTTTCTTCACACGGGAAAAGAGAAGGTGAGTATAATTTTCAGGAATTGAGGAAACGGATTCTTAATTCCTGGGGCATACAAGAAGGAAAGAAGAAAACGGAAGAAATGGACCTTCCTGATGAGATGGAGCAGGAGGTTTACAGAGAAGAAGCGCGGGAACGAAAAAAAGTTATCCGGAAAAAAGTAATTAAAAAGGTTGTAAAGAAACCGAAAGCGGAAGAAGTTTCGGCCAATTCCGGACAGAATCCGTACAGAGGCTATGTATCCGGAAAAATGGAGGAAAAAACAGCCACCGCTGCCATATCGGTAAAGAAGGAAACAAGTGATTTTATAAATATGGGAAAAAGCTGGACAGAAGAGGATTTGAAGAAATGGGTAGTTTATGATGCGGTGTTCGGCCGTCCCAGAAGTAAAGCTTCATGGAAACCGTTATCTTGTCGGAATGAGATGAATCAATAATATGGAAACGTATGACGAAAAAGCACATGGCAAAGTTCTTTGGGTTTGTAAACGCTCAAGTGTATATACGACTGTATTATCTCTTTTATATGTAGCTTTTTTCGTCTTATTTTTTATTTATTTGTATTCTAAAGGCAAGGCAGTATCTTGTTTTGCAATCATTCCTTTTTCCTTTTCTTTGTGGCAGATTCACTGGCTGCATGAGCCGGTAGCGGTTGTTTGCGAAAGAAAACTCTTGATTCCCTGCTCTCCGTTTTTTGAAAAACAGAATATTTTGGAGTGTATCAGAGCAAAATATATTGCCCTTGATTATTCTGAGGTGGCAGGCGTATCAGAAGACTGGAGATTCCTCTATTTGGGAGAACGAAGCTCCGGCGGAATTGTGGAAATGCCTGTTTCATTCAGGTATGTATCCGGGGAAGATAAAAATAAACTGGAAACATGGATAGATAAGCAGCAACGGAAGGATTAAAGTGTAAACGGAATAAGAGATTAAAAAGTTCTTACAGATAAACATTGCTTTTTTTAGAGAGCATATGATACCATACAAATAACAAAATGTTAGAACGAGGAGAAAATAATGGCAACAAAAATTACTTTTACAATTGAAGAAGAGCTTGGTGATCTTTCGGTGGCTTCCAATGGTTGGAAAAAGCAACTGACATATACAAGCTGGAATGGAAGAAATCCGAAGTTTGACCTGAGGTCATGGAGTGATGACCATAATGCAATGACAAAAGGATTGACATTGACAAAGGAAGAGATGGTCAAATTGAAGGAAATTTTAAATACAATTGATTTTGAAAAATACTGATTTTTTATAATTTTAAGGGCTTCCCGAACGGGAGCCTTTTCTCGTTATCAAATAATTTAGGGCATCCTCAAGTCCTATTTATACGAACCTTGATTACATACCGATTTACAGATAGACGGAGAAAAGAAATGGCAGATACACTTGATATTTTTGACAGTAAAGAAAGACAAAGGCAGGCATTTTGGGTTTGTATAGCCGGTATGGCTGTTAATTTGCTTTTGGGTACGGTTAAAATATTTGCAGGCTGGCAAAGCGGATTTTTGTCTGTTATGGGGGACGGGTTTAATAATATTACGGACATAGGAGCTGTTTTCCTTTTAATCATGACATTCTACTATGCCGCAAAACCTGCTGATCCGAGTCATCCTTTCGGCTATGGGCGTCTCGAATATATTAATTCTACAGTAATGTCTGCAGTCATTCTTTATGTAGGGATTACTCTTTTGGTAGAGTCGGCCCACAAAATCTTGTATCCGGAAGATACTTTTTTCACATTAATGACAGCAGGCATATTGATATTCGGTATCATCGGCAAGCTTTTTCTTGCATGGTGGTATAAGAGAGCGGGGGAGAAGCTGCGGTCAGATTCATTTAAAGCTTATGGTGCAGACTCACTGTCCGATCTTTTATCTACTGCCGGTGTTTTAGTGGCAGCATGTGTTGAATATTTTACCGGATACCATATAGACGGGATTATGGGAGTGGTTATTTCCTTTTTCATTTTATATACCGGCTACAGTATCATGAAAAATGCATTGAATTCTATTATCGGTACTACGCCTGATTCTGAAATCTATAAGAAAGTAAAGCAGTCTATTTTGAGTTTTCCCGGAGTATATGGGGTTCATGATCTGATTCTCCATGACTACGGTCCGGAAAATCATTTTGCTACGGCGCATATAGAACTGGACAGTAAACTCAGCCTATTGGAAAGCCATGCGTTATCGGAAGCGGTCATGACAAAAATAAAATCGGATTTTAACATACAGGCTGTGGTTCATGCAGATCCCAAAGCGGTGTCAAATCCGAGGGAAGCGGAATATATGAGGGACGTAGAAGCAGCGATTTACCGGTCCAATCTTCCGGTTTCTTATCACGACTTCTTTGTTGTAGAAAAAAATGGAAAAATTTATATTTCTTTTGAATTGGCACTTCGCGGTGCGTGCGAAAAAAGTGATGCCGATATTTATCAGATTATCGCAGGGGAACTGAAGAAAAGTAATCCGAATTATGAAGTTGAATTACTGGTAGACAGAAATTTCATTAGCGGAAAGGTTTATGGTACTTCTGCAACGGGAAATCTTTTTGAAGATAAATAAGTGAAAAAATTCATTTTGAAGTTCAGTTTTTACATATAAAATGCATGGAAAAGACGTAAATATTTTTAATGTGGTAAAATATTTATGAATATGCGTTTTATTATAAACATGCGGCATCGAATTTGTTCAACAGATGAGGGCTATGATGAATAAAAAATGGATTATATCGGGTTTGGCAAGTGCTGTTTTTCTGTGTTATTCATCTCCGGTATCGGCGGATTATATGTTTGGCGATTCGGGAGAGACAGTAAAAACAATACAAAGAAAGCTGACACAGTCGGGCTGTCTTGTCCGGGCGGATGGAAAATATAATGAGGCTACTGTAAACGCTGTAAAAAAATTCCAGCAAAAACACAATCTTGCTGTAGACGGGGTGGTAGGGCCGGTTACATATCGGGCGCTTACGGGGAAAAATTTAAAAAATCATCCGAGAAAGACAAATAAAACAAAGGCGCCGGCAAAAGAAACATACGGTATAGGACTCAATCATAAAACTGTACATTGGCGTCCCCCGGGAAAAATGACAAGCCGGGTTAAGTCTATCGTAGATGAAGCGAAAAAGTTAGTTGGTGTGCCTTACCATTTTGGAGGGACTACGCCTAAGGGATTTGATTGCTCCGGATTTATTCAGTATGTTTTTCACAAAAAGGGAATTATTTTGCCTCGTGGGGCCGATGAGCAATATGGCAGAGGTAAAAAGATAGGTGTGAACTTCCTGGAGCCGGGAGATCTCGTGTTTTTTAATACCTATGAAGCCGGAGTATCCCATTCGGGATTGTATCTGGGGGATGGATATTTTATAAGTGCCACAAGCAGTAGCGGTGTGGCGGTGACGACAATGAAAGACGGATATTGGCATGACCGGTATATAGGAGCCAAAAGGGTACTTTGAAATAAATGGGGGCTGACATCCTCCATTTATTTTTATATTACAAACGAGATTTATCCGTGAGAATCGGCTTGATATAAATGAAAGTATATTCGCGGATAAAAAATTCCGAAAGCGATTTAAACAGCGGAAATAAATGATGAAATCATTATTTACTGGAACTCTTGCTGAAGCAAAATAAAGAAAAGTAATAAATATTCATGACTGCAATCGTTCATCGCAAGGTTAGATAAACAGAGATGTTTTAAGTAATGACTATGTTTGCATGACCATGACAACTCATATATAATAATTGAATACAATGAAAACATATCCTAAGGGGGCACACGATGAAAGGCAATGATATACGTGAGGCATATTTGTCTTTTTTTGAAACAAAGAAAGGGCATTTGAGGCTGAAGAGTTTTCCTCTTATTCCTAAAAATGACCCGAGCTTACTTTTAATTGGTGCAGGAATGGCACCTTTAAAACCGTACTTTACGGGAAAGGTAGAGCCACCCAGTCACAGACTTACAACAAGCCAGAAGTGTATTCGTACCGGCGATATAGAAAATGTAGGTCACACGGCAAGACATCATACATTTTTTGAAATGCTCGGAAACTTTTCTTTTGGAGATTACTTTAAGAAAGAGGCAATTTCCTGGGCTTGGGAATTTTTGACAGAAGTGATTAAATTGGATAAAAATCGTTTATATGTGACGATTTATCCTGATGACAAAGAAGCATTTGAATATTGGCACACCATGATCGGTCTTCCTGAAAACCATATTTATCCTTTGGAAGATAATTTTTGGGAAATTGGGGAAGGGCCTTGCGGTCCGGACTCTGAAATATTCTATGACCAGGGTGAAGAATTCGGTACGGATCCTGAAAATCAGATGGGCGGGGACGGAGACCGTTTCCTGGAAATCTGGAATCTCGTATTCAGCCAGTTTGATCGGCAAAAGGACGGGTCTTATTTGCCGCTGGCGAAAAAGAATATAGATACAGGTGCAGGCTTGGAAAGACTTTCAGCAGTTTTGCAGGGGAAGAAAAATAATTTTGAAACGGACTTATTTTATCCGATTATTGAAGAAGCATCCCGTTTATCAGGGGTTCTTTATGGTAAAAATGATGAAAGTGATGTGGCCTTGAAGGTCATTTCCGATCATGCACGGGCTATTACCAACCTGATTGCTGACGGAATTCTCCCATCAAATGAAGGCCGGGGATATGTATTAAGGCGTATTCTTCGCCGGGCAGCCCGGTATGGAAAACTGCTCGGTATTGAAGGTGCATTCATGGGCCGGATGATTGATGTCGTTGTAGATATGATGAAACCTGCCTACCCTGAACTTCTTGAAAAACAGGCATTTATTAAAAAAGTAGCAAGTGTAGAAGAAGAAAGATTCCATACCACATTAAATGCAGGAACCGATCTTCTCTATGAAATGATAGAAGGATTGCAAAAAAAGAAAGAAAATGTTTTGGCCGGAGAGCAGGTATTTAAGCTGTATGATACATATGGCTTCCCTTGGGAATTGACGGAAGAAATTGCTAAAGAAGAGGGGCTTACCATTGATCAGCAGGGATTTGAAAAATCAATGGCGGAACAAAAAGAAAGAGCCCGCGCAGCCAGAGCAAAAGTGTCTGCAAAGGTGGCAACTCCGGATACCACCAAGCTTGATGCTAAATCACTGACAGTTAACGATACAGACGGGAAAACAGAAATTCTGCTTCTCGGAAAAGAAGGTGTGCAAGTCAAATCCGCTGCCGATGGAGAAGATATAACTGTTATTATGAAGAACAATCCGTTCCATGCAGAAGGCGGCGGACAGATTGGAGATACAGGCAGAATCATCGGAGACAGCGGAATTATTTCCGTAAGTGATACCAAAAAGCTTCCCGATGGTATTGTGTATTGTATCGGAACTGTGACAGAAGGTGTTATTTCTGAAGGCGAAACGGCTGATGTCATAGTGGACAGAGAACGACGGGAAGATATTGCAAGAAATCATACGGGCACACATCTGCTGCAGGCAGCCTTACGCCGTGTGTTGGGGCCGCAGGTTAATCAGGCAGGTTCATTAGTTCTGCCGGATAAGCTTCGTTTTGACTTCACTTGGCCTGAAGCACTGACAACCAAGCAATTGGCAGAGGTAGAGCAGTTGGTGAATGAACAGATTTGGAAAGCGACTTCCCTGGAAATATGCGAAATGCCTATCGCAGAAGCCAAAGAGAAAGGAGCAATGGCTCTTTTTGGAGAGAAATACGGGGACATCGTCCGTGTTGTCGGAATTAAAGATTTCAGCATGGAGCTTTGCGGAGGTTCGCATGTAGTCAATACGGGAGAAATCGGTTCTTTCCGTATTACCGGTGAAGGCGGAATCGGTTCCGGTATTCGAAGGATTGAAGCAATAACGGGGAAGGCAGCCTATGAGGCGATGAAAGCCGACCGGGATTTGATTCATGAAATGGCATTGCGTCTGAAATCCAAGATAGAAGAAATTCCTGAAAAAATGGAAAAAAATTTATCTGCATTAAAAGAAGCCGAAAGGACTATTGAAAAATTAAAGAACCAGCACACCAAAGATGCAATGGATGATTTATTGAAAAACGTGCAGGAGAAAAACGGGGTTTCTTTCTTCGGAGCCGTTGTATCGGCAGAAAATATGGATGAGCTCAGAAAAGTGGCAGATATAGTTAAAAGTAAATTGCCGGGAGGTGCATTTATTTTAGGAGCTTCTGCCGGCGGTAAAGTCAATCTTGTGGGCATGGCAGCCGATGAAGCTGTAAAAGCAGGTGTTCATATGGGTAAAGTAGTTTCGGCAGCTGCCAAAATTTGTGGCGGCGGCGGTGGCGGAAAGCCTAATGTTGCCCAGGCCGGCGGTAAAGATGTTTCTAAATTACAAGAGGCTGTTGATGAAGGCGTGGCAGTAATTTCATCATTTCTGAAAGGATAAAGGAGGAAATCACTATGTCAGTTTCAGATGAAACGATTTTATTTAATCGTGGTGCTGATGAGGGGGAAAATACCCGGGCAGCCATGATACTGAATGAAGTATACGGTGCATTAAAGGAAGCCGGGCATAATCCTACAGTACAGCTTGTAGGCTATCTTGTTTCCGGAGAACCTACCTATATTACCAGCAAACATGAAGCACGCAAACTGGTTTCCGGTATAGAACGGGATGAATTGGTAGAAGAGTTGGTTCGCTTTTATGTAAAGCATAAGGGGCTTTAATATGCGGATTATGGGTCTGGACGTAGGTTCACAAACGATTGGTGTTGCCGTGAGCGATTTATTCGGGTGGACTGCCCAGGGACTGGAAACGATTCGTCATACAACGAGAGAAAAGGATTTTATTCGTCTTCGTGAACTGACTGATGAATATAAAGTGGAAGAGTTCGTTATCGGAATGCCTCTCAACATGAACGGAACTAAAGGCATGCGGGCAGAAAGAACGGAAGAATTTGCTGTTGAACTGGCCGCCGCTTTTCCTGATATTCCTTATCATTTTTGGGATGAGCGGCTTACAACGGTCATGGCAGAAAAACAATTAATTGCTGCTGACGTGAGCCGTAAAAAAAGAAAAAAAGTAATTGATAAAATGGCGGCAGTAGCTATTTTACAAGGATATTTACAGCATTTGGCATTAAAAAGCAAAGGATAATACAATGAGTGAACAGGAAGAACCGATTATCATTATAGTGACCGGACCGGATGGAGAAGAAAGGGAATACGTCCAAGATATTATTATTCCTTTTTCAGGGAAAAAATTTGCAGTTCTTGTAGCGATTCCACAGACGGAAGAAGAACAATCTGATCCGGAAATTATTTTGGCAAGAATAGAAACCGATGAATCGGGAGAAGCGGAATATGTACCGCCTACTGATGAAGAATATGATGCTGTGGCATCTATCTATAATGAAATGTAAGTCATAACAAACAGCGTAGCCTGATGAGAAAACAGGTTACGCTTATTTTTTGTCTGAATATAGGGAAATTATGATAAAATAAATAATAATTATCCGTTTAGGAGGAAATATGGGAAAACATTTTTCTTTTATCCATTGTGCGGATCTTCATTTAGGAGAACCCTTTGCCGGGTTGTCAAGAGGAGATGCGGGGCCATGGACAGAAGCAATATATCAAGCAACCTTCAAGGCTTTTGCCAATGTAATTGACGCGGCCATAAATTATAGAGCAGATGCCGTTTTGATTTCCGGAGATGTGTATAATAGTGAAAATCACAGTCTGGCAGCACAAATGGCATTTGCCAGAGAACTCTATCGGGCAGCCCAGGAGGGCATAGAAGTATTTCTTGTCCATGGTAACCATGATCCTGATGAAGCGTGGCGGGCAGATGTTCCTTTGCCGCCGACTGTACATATTTTTTCCTCAACAGAAGTAGAATGTATTCCTTTGACTGTACAGGGGGAACGGGTGGCAGATGTTTATGGAATCAGCTATAAAACACGGCATGTAACACAAAATCTTGCCAAGCAGTTCAAAAAAGAAAGAGATGTATTTTCCATCGGTATGCTCCATACGGAATTAGGTGTCACAGGAAGTCCTTATGCGCCTTGTACCGTAGAAGACTTGAGAAATACAGGTATGGATTATTGGGCTTTAGGACATGTACATACCAGAAAAACACCATCTATGAGACCGTACATCGTTTATCCCGGAAATACTCAGGGACTAGATCGCAGTGAGGCGGGGGAAAAAGGCTGTTATCTTGTTGATGTCGGAGCATATGGAACCGTTACTCTGAAATTTATTGCAACCGATGTTATCCGCTGGGCCGATATGAAAGTTGATATCACACCGTTCCAAAATCCGGAGGAGTTGATACAGGAAATAGTGAAACAAAGGGTGGCACTTAAGGAAAAGACGGGGCGGCCCAATATTGTGCGCCTGGTACTTCACGGAAGAGGACCGTTGCAGAAAGCAATCAGTTCACCGGAAGGGCAGTCTTATATCCTGCAAACTTTGAATGATAAGGAGAAATTCCATCATTTATTCAATTATTTTTCTGAAATTATTGATGAGACGCAAGCGGAGATTAATTTAAAAGAACGCAGGCAATTACCCGATGTTTTAGGAAATTACCTTTCCTCCTTTGATTTAATCGGTAATCTTCCCAAGGAAAAGCAAATAGAAAAGCTCAGACAAATTGTAAAGGAACGACAGGAAACCGGAAAATTCAGTGAATTAACGGATTTTGTATCTGATGATATTTTGCTCCGGGCATTTGAGAAAGCCGAGTACGAGGGAGTCCGGCTTTTATCGGAGGATGAAGAATGAAAATTACTGATTTGCAGTTAGAAAATTACGGCATCTATAGAAATGAATCATGGGCACCCTGTACGAACAAATTGAATGTAGTCATGGGGGAAAACGAAAGCGGCAAAACAACTCTGCTCCGGTTCATTCGTGATATGATGTTCGGTTTTGAGCGGGGGAAGTGGCAAGGGAAAAAAGGAAGCATGGCATTTACCCGGACGGATGGCAGTACTTACCGCGTATTCCGCAACGAAAAGGTGAAATGGTTTGTTGATGGCCGGATGGAACGTTTTGATGAGGAGCTTCCGGCTCTTTGGTGGCATGGCTTGACACGGAATATGTATGAGCAGATTTTTGCTATGGGGTTGGAGGATTTGCAGGGGATTTCTTTTCTTGCCAATGACTCTGTGAAAAGCAGATTTTTCATGCTTCAAGGCGGAGACCGTATTTCCCGGGCAAAAAATCAAGTTACAGAAGATATGGAAACGCTTTTGGTCGGATCCAGCCAGGGGAAACGAAAAATTAACTTGCAGTTGGCTGAATTATCTGATATACGGAGTGAATTAGAGGAGTTGTCCGGGCAGGAAAAAGATTTCTCTGCGCTTCAGACCCGTCAGGCAGTTATAAAAAAAGAATTAGCAGAACTGGAAACACAGCTGGCAAAAGATCAAGCTGCAGAAAAGCTTCTGCAAAAACGTCTGGGTGCATGGACACACTATAAGAATGCAAAGGAAATAAAAAGACAGTTGTCACTCAGCGAGCAGGTTAAACTGTTTCCTTCTAATGGAAAAGAGCAGTGGAATCATTTGGTAAACCGGATGAAGGTTATCAAGGAACAAAAAGAAATATTAGACGAGAAACTGGAGGAATACAAACCTAAAAGGAAAGAAGAAGTCATCCCCTGGACGGGTATGGAAAAAGAACTGGAAAGATTATATATAGACTTAGGCCAGTGGAAGCAAATGCTTGCCGATGAGGAGACACTTAACAAAGAAAAAGCGGAATGGACTGCGAAGTTTACAAACATGGGCTATATGCTTTCTTTGTGGGATCGTCCTTTGGATATCAAGGAAAATTGTGTTTCCGTAGATTGGCAATCTGGAAATGAATTGGCACAAAGCGTAGGTGTCAGAAATAATGAAATTCATTTTTGGGAAAAAAGAGAGCCTGAGGTAGAAACTCTTGGGGATATAGAAGAAGAAACTGTTGCTCTTTCCACGGAAAGTGAGTGGAAAGCTTATGAAGAAAATGCAAATAAAATTGAAGGCTTTATTCAAAAGGAAGCTTTACTCCAAAATGAAAAAGAAAAATTACTTGCTGAAAAAGACAGGCAGTATACGGTCTGGTTTTGGTTGGGCCTACTCTCGCTGACAGCAACCTTTGCTTGCATAGGCGCATTTTATATGTCTGTTGCCGGGTATACAGTTTTATATGGAGCGGCGGCAGCTGCATTGTTAGCGATTGCTTTTTTTGTCATGAATAATCATGTAAGTCATATAAAAGGAAATAAACTTAGCAAGATTGATTCGGAACTTGATAACTTGCGGCAGGAAAAGGAAATTGTAGCAAAGCAATTTCCGGATCCTTTGCCGGCAGGAGAAAAAGATTTATCAACATTCCGTAATATGAGGCAGCAAAAACGGAATGATTTCTATAAAACACAAGCGAAAAAACAAGCATTGTCATGGCGTAAGGAAACAGTAAAAAAACAAGAGATATCTCACAAGGAGTGGGCAGAAGAAGGGAAAAAATTAAAAAAGTTGCAAACGCTTGCCACGGAGGCGTGGAGTGAATGGCTTGTGAAAAGTAAGTTGCCGGAAACAGAACCGGAAAGAATCGGCGAATTACGAGAACAATGGCAAAAAATCTATTCGGAAGAAGGGAAGGGAAAGATATTAGATGTACGGATAGAAACGATTCGTGAGAAGCTGGCTGTTTTTACAAGACGTGCAGGAGCACTTATCGATGCTGCGGGACTTTCCTATTCTGCAACACCGGACAGTATAGCCCGTATATATGGGGAGAACAGGGAAAGAAATCTGGAGTGGCAATCGGTAGCGGAAAGAAATCACCAGCATGCTGTGTACGAAAAAGAAAAAGGCAAACTGGATGCAGAATGGGCATCTTGCCAAAGAGAAATGGATGCACTTTTTCAACTTGTCAATGCTAAAGATGCAGAAGATTTTGCAGAAAAGGTGAATGCCCATGAAAATCATGACAGGCTCTTGAAGGAATGGAAGAATGTAAAACAAGATCTCCGGCTCTATGCAGGGAGTGATGAAGATTTCAATCGCCTGTGGGCTTCTCTTGAAACCGGAGAATACGATACATGGATGGAAGAATACCGTAAGTTGTCGGAAGAGATAAAGGAGAAAAACAAGAGAATAGGTGATCTTCATCAGCAACAGGGGGCGGTAGGGAATGAAATATTCCGTCTGGCAGGAGATCATACGATTACAAAGGTATTACAAAAGAAAAAAGAAATTGAAACAGACATATCGTTATCTATGGAAGAATGGCTAAAGTATGTATTTACAGAATATATTTTAGGAAAAACACAGGAACACTATGAGGCAGGACGTCAACCGCAGGTTATTGCTTCGGCCAACAGGTTCTTATCAGAAATGACAAATAGAAAATACTCACTGCTCATGGATTCTGATAAAAAAGAAGTGGAAATTATCGACAGTACACATCACGTGAAAGATTCAAAAATCTGGTCTTCCGGGACAGGTGATCAAGTGTATTTATCTATCCGTCTTGCCATGGCGCTTTCTTTTGGAAAACAGATAGAACCCCTACCTATTGTTCTTGATGATATCTTTGTCCGTTTTGATGAGGGACGGCAGAGAGAAACTCTTCGTTTTTTGATGGATTTAGGAAAAGAACAACAGATTTTCTTATTTACTTGCCATGCAAGAACTATGAAAATTGCTGAAGAAGTAGGTAGGGAAAAAGATACGGGAGCATTTGTTTATTTACAACCCGGGAAAATACAACTTTCCGGTGCTTAACAAAATAAAAAACACGGGCTGAATCAGTCCGTGTTTTTTATTTTGTTTTGTTTTATATCAGTTGGGAAAAATAAGGGATTTTTTTTATCAAATAAGTAAAAAGCAATCCGAGAATAAAAGCAAGACAGATCCAGAGAACCGCATCGATAAAAGGAATGCGGGGAAAATAAGTAAGAAGAATCCGACTGAAAAACCAATGAGTCAATGCTCTTGTGATTTCCTCAAAAAGCATGACACCGAAAGATAAACTTCCGAGAGTAATAATTATTTTTTTTATTGCCGGGGATACTTTATGATGATTGAACCACCGGCGGAAAAAACAGAAAACAAAAGCTGTATTTAAAAACAAAAATGAATCATAAAACCGTTCTGACACGGCTTCTGTAAGTCCTCCTGCCACAGCACCGTGGTAACAAGTCATCCCCGCGGAAAGAACGGTTCCTCCTAAGGCGGCAAGGCCGAGAAAGCAAAGATTTCTTTTTGTCAGCATGTGTCCGGGAAGAATATTTTCTATCCAATAACCGGTGAGAAAATAAAAAGTAGGCTCACTCACGGCAAGAAGAGGGTTTATAAACCAGTTGATTTCGGCCGAGCCTTGAAAAATAAGAAAGGAAAATACAGGGACAAAACCGACAAAGAACAGATGCAGAGCAATGAGATACAAAAAAAGAGAATGGCTCATATGCCTGACCAAAGTACGCCATAAAGGGAGCATAAATAAAAAACCGAGATAGATGTATAAAAAATAATAGGCAGTTGCCATATTGGAAGAGTACATCATCGTAAAAAACTTTGAGATGTGCCCGTATATCGACAAATTCAAGTTGTGATAAAAATACACATAATTAATCAGGGAAAAAATAAAAATGATTTGAATGAAACGGAAAATACGTTTTTTGAAAATAACGGAAATCGGTTCTTCTTTTTTTAAAAGTAAAGCACCGGAAATCATGAAAAAAATCGGAACGGCCGTTTTTACCCAAAAAGGAACAGCAATATACAACGGAAAAAAGAAAGAATCCGGCCGGGAAAGGTAAATGGAGAATCCGGCGGTAGACGTGTGAGTAAACATAACAAGCCAGATGCATAAAAAACGTAACAGCTCTATATGAAGTTTCTTTACAGGGGTTTCTCCCTTTTTTGGTATCGGTTGTTCCATGAAAAAATCCTTTCTTATTTTTTTATTATGATACCACGATACCGAAAGCGGAACTATTAAAATATGAATTCTGAAAACAAGAAAGATATAAAATAAAATTTATCTTGCTATCAATCCGTCTTTTTGTTAAAATGAAAAAGCATGAATACACATGTCTGTGGATTTTATATCTGTGCCGTTTGGTGGTTATAAAAGAAGAAGCAGGCAGAGGTTATTAACAGGAGGTTATTTATTATGTCAGTCGTATCCATGAAACAGTTATTAGAAGCAGGTGTTCATTTTGGTCATCAGACCCGTCGTTGGAATCCGAAAATGGCCAGATACATTTTTACCGAACGTAACGGAATCTATATTATCGACCTGCAGAAAACTGTAAAGAAAGTAGAAGAAGCGTATGCATTTATCCGTGAAGTAGCAGCTTCCGGAGCACCCATTCTTTTTGTAGGTACTAAAAAACAGGCGCAGAATTCTATTAAAGAAGAAGCACAGCGTTGCAATATGTTCTATGTTAACGAACGTTGGCTTGGCGGTATGTTAACCAATTTCCGTACCATTCAGACACGTATTGCCCGTCTCAAAGAATTGGAAGGCATGTTTGAAGACGGAACAACAGAACAGTATCCGAAAAAAGAAGTTATCCTTATGCAGCGTGAGCTTGAAAAGCTTCAGAAGAATCTTGGCGGGATTAAAGATATGAAAAAAATCCCGGGAGCTATTTTCATTATCGACTCAAAGAAAGAAGAAATTGCTGTAGCTGAAGCACATAAACTTCACATTCCGGTTGTCGCTACTGTGGATACCAACTGTGATCCCGATGAAGTAGATTACCCGATTCCGGCAAATGATGATGCTATCCGTGCTATCAGACTTTTGGCAGGCAAGATGGCCGATGCTGTCTTGGAAGGACGCCAGGGACAGCAGGAAGAAGCTGAAGAAGAAACTGCTGAAGAGGTAGCAGAGACAGTGGAAGAAGTAGTATCTGCTGCCGAAGAAGAATAATAATTTATACAGACAAACACCTTATTTTTTGATGGAGGTTATAGAATGATTACTGCAAGTATGGTTAAAGAACTGCGGACAACAACCGGTGCAGGCATGATGGACTGCAAGAAAGCATTGGTTGAAGCCGGTGGTGATGTGGCGAAAGCGGTTGATATTCTGAGAGAAAAAGGATTATCCCAGGCTGCGAAGAAAGCATCACGTATAGCAGCAGAAGGAGCCGTTGTATCCTACATTGCTGATAACGGTAAAGTTGGTGCAGTTGTTGAAGTAAACTGCGAAACGGATTTCGTCGGCAAGAATGAAAATTTCCAGGAATTGGCCCGTTCCATTGCCAAACATGTTGTGGAAACCAATCCTGCCGATGTGGAAGCTTTACTTGCTTCAAAAATGAATGACAAAACAGTTAAAGAAATTGTTACTGAAGCAGTGGCAAATATGGGAGAGAATATTTCTATCCGCCGTTTTGTCCGGTATGAAAGCAAGGAAGGCGAAGTATTCAGTTATATTCACGGTGCCGGGAAAATCGGAGTTCTTGTAGAAATGAAGGGCGCCGATGCTGAATTAGGTAAAGATATTTCCATGCAGGTAGCTGCTGCAAACCCGTCATATATGGACCGCAGTGAAGTATCCGATGAAGAATTGGAACACGAAAAGAATGTTCTTCGCGAACAGGCCCGGAATGAAGGAAAGCCGGATGCAATTATTGAAAAAATGGTTCTCGGCCGCGTAAATAAATACTATAAAGAAGTTTGTCTTGTGGACCAGCCCTTTATTAAAGATGGAGATATTTCTATTTCTAAGTTGCTGAAATCGAAGGGGGCGGAAATTGTCCGTTTCACCCGTTTCCAGCTTGGTGAAGGTATTGAAAAGAAACAGGATAACCTGGCGGAAGAAGTCGCAAAACAGATTAATCAGTAATTGATGCAAATGAGAGAACACATTTTGTGTTCTCTTATTTCGTAAATGGAGTAAATTTTATATAATAAAAATAAGTTGATTGGGAGGTGTGTGATGGAAGCGCAAAAGAAAAGTTACAAAAGAGTCATGTTGAAGCTCAGTGGGGAGGCTCTTGCCAATGATAAAGGATTCGGTATTGATCCTGAAGTGGTGTACAGACTTGCGGGAGAAATCAAAGAAGCGAGTGCACTGGGGATAGAGATATCCGTTGTTGTCGGCGGGGGAAATATTTGGCGCGGACTTAAAGGAAGTGCCGGCGGTATGGATCGCGCATCGGCCGACTATATGGGTATGCTTGCTACCGTAATTAATTCTGTGGCATTACAGGATGCACTGGAAAAACTGGGAGTCAGTACCAGAGTGCAGACGGCGATTGAAATGCAGCAAATTGCAGAGCCTTATATCCGTCGCAGAGCGGTCCGTCATTTAGAAAAAGGACGCGTTGTTATTTTCGGCGGAGGAACCGGAAATCCTTATTTCACGACAGATACAACGGCGGCACTTCGTTCTGCCGAAATAGAAGCAGATGTCATGCTGATGGCGAAAAAACAGACGGAAGGCGTTTTTGAAGCGGATCCGAAATATCATCCGGAAGCTAAAATGTTTACCCATCTGACTTATAATGATGTTTTACAAAAGAAACTTGAGGTCATGGATAATACAGCCATTACTCTTTGCATGAATAACAAAATACCGATTGTTGTTTTTAATATTGATGTTCCCGGAAATGTTGTAAAAGCCTGCAAAGGTGAAAAACTGGGTACTTTGATAGAGGAGAATTGATATGTACGAAAATGAAATAAAAAATTTGAGAGAAAAAATGGATAAGTCCATTCAGGCATTAAAAAATGAATTTACTTCCATAAGGACAGGGCAGGCTACACCGAGCCTGTTAGACCGCGTTTTTGTGGATTATTACGGTTCCAGAACGCCGATAACACAGGTGGCATCCGTGACGGTTCCGGAAGCAAGAATGCTTGTTATACAGCCTTGGGATAAAGCTCTTCTTAAGGATATTGAAAAAGCTATTAACACTTCTGATTTGGGACTTGTTCCGATGAATGACGGAAATTTAATCCGCCTTGCTATTCCCCAATTAACGGAAGAACGCAGAAAAGATTTGGTAAAAGTTGTTAATAAAAAATCGGAAGAAGCAAAAGTGGCTGTCAGAAATATCCGCAGAGACGGCAATGTTTTCCTGAAAAAAGAAGAAAAGAACAGTGAAGTGTCGAAAGATATCATAAAAGATGCGGAAGATGGTATCCAGAAATTGACAGACGAAAAAATCAAAGAAGTCGAACTTGTTACAGAAAAGAAAATTAAGGAAATTATGTCCGTCTGATGGAAAAAGAAATATATGCCGGTATGTTTTACAGTGAGGAAACAGCCCGGTGCATTAAAGAAAAGTATCCGGATTGGACAATATCTCTTACGAAGGGGCGCCGGTATCCGTTGGCAGAAAATGAGATGTATTTAGTGCGCCTCGGGAAACAGGCTGTTATCATGCCACGGATGGCTTACAGCAAAGAGGCGGAAGAAGCTTTGAAAAAAATAGTAGAAAAGGGAAGATCAAGTGTCTGAGAAAAAAATATTTCCCCACCACGTGGCTATCATACTTGACGGAAATGGAAGATGGGCACAGAAAAGAGGAAGAGAACGCACTTTTGGACATAAAGCAGGGGCAGCAAACGTAAAAGTAATTGTTCGTGCTGCCGCTCATATGGGAATTAAAAGACTTACATTATATGCATTTTCTACAGAAAACTGGAAACGTCCTTCCTTAGAAGTGAATTTCCTTATGAGACTTTTTAAAAATTATTTGATTGGCGAACTTCGCGACCTGATAAAAGATAATGTCCGGGTCCATATTGTAGGAGATATTACACGGCTTTCGGAATCGTTGCAGAAAGAAATCAAGACCTGTGAGAATGATACGGCTCATAATGACGGACTGGTTCTTAATGTGGCAATCAATTATGGCGGACGCATGGAAATTATCCGGGGGATTAAATCTATGATTGATGACGTTCGTACCGGAAAATTAAAAGAAACCGATATTACGGAAACGACCATGGAAAATTATTTATATCCCTCTGTTGCAGAAGATGTGGATTTATTAATCCGTACAGGCGGGGAATCCCGGATTTCTAACTTTTTACTGTGGCAAACTTCATATAGCGAGCTATACTTTACACCGGTGCTTTGGCCGGATTTTACAGAAGATGAATTAAAAAAGGCAATCTGTTGGTACACAGGAAGAGACCGCAGGTTTGGCGGTTTAACAGGGGAGACTACATGAAAACACGGATTATAACAGCTATAATCGGAGTCATAGCCGTACTTGGACTTGTGGCAGCAGGTGGCTGGTTTCTTACGACCGCAGTGTTCATTGTTGCGGCTTTAAGTCTTTTGGAATACAAAGAGATGTTGGCGCATTTGGATATTTCCATATACAGAGATGCGGCAGTGGGATTTTTGGCTTGTGTTATCGGGGTGACCGGTTTTTATTCTCTCCGTATTTTTTTGGCACTGATAATACTGACTTTTGTCGGCGTTCTTTGTCTGGTGCCTTTTATAAAAAAACAGGATTTGCACCGGTTTATCTATACGGTCTTCGGGATTCTTTACTTCGGTATCGGTTTCGGTTCACTTTCCATATTAAGAGGAAGTGGTGAGTTTGCACCGGTCGGCGGACTATCCTTAGAATCTGGCGTATTTTTTATCATGCTGTCTCTCGCAGGTACTTGGGCAAGTGATACCTTTGCTTTTTTTGTGGGTAAGAAGTGGGGACGGCACAAGATGGCACCTCATATCAGTCCTAACAAAACAATAGAAGGACTCCTCGGGGGGATGGCAGGTACGGTCATCTGTTGTTTCGCACTTTCCGGAGCAGCGGGCTTTTCTATGGCAGAAGGTTTCTTTTTGGGGATTTTCGTAGCCATTGCGGCACCGATGGGAGACTTATTTGAATCTTATATGAAACGGGTCTGTGATGTGAAAGATTCAGGAAAACTTTTGCCCGGACATGGCGGACTGATGGATCGTTTTGACAGTCTTCTTTTTGTCGCGCCTGTAGTTCTCGGTTTTTTGTGTATTGTCAGGTAATGGAGTAAAAATGAAAGAAATAGCAGTACTCGGAAGTACAGGTTCTATCGGAAAACAGACTTTGGATGTAATAAGAGCACATCCGGAACGTTTTCATGCATCGGTAATTGCTGCTAAAACTAATATAGAAATGCTCGAAGAACAGGCTATGGAATTTCAGCCCAATGCCATTGTGATTACCGATGAAGAAGCAGGAAAACGGTTCAGAGAAATATATGACGGCAAGGCTGACATTTTTTGTGGAGAAAAGGCTCTTGCAAAAGTCGTAGCACGAGATGATGTTGATACGGTTCTTGTGGCGGTGACAGGTATAGCCGGACTGGAGCCTGCACTGGCGGCCATTGAGGCAGGTAAAGAAATTGCGTTGGCTAACAAAGAAACACTGGTAGCCGGCGGAAAACTTGTCATGGAAGCGGCACGCCGAAAAGAAATAAATATAATCCCTGTGGATAGTGAGCACAGTGCCATATTCCAATCCCTTTTGGGGCAGGATAAAAAGGCGGTGCATAATCTTATTTTAACGGCATCGGGAGGTCCTTTCCGGGGTAAGAAAAAAGAAGAATTAAAACATGTTACATTAGAAGATGCCATGAAGCATCCCACATGGAGCATGGGAAGAAAAGTAACTTTAGATTCGGCAACCATGTTTAATAAAGGACTCGAGGTAATTGAAGCACATTGGCTTTTTAACGTGGATTACGATCATATCAAGGTGTTGATACAACCACAAAGCCTGATTCATTCTATGGTGGAATATGAAGACGGATCAATTATTGCCCAGATAGGAAATCCCGATATGCGACTTCCTATCCAGTTTGCCCTGACTTATCCGGAACGGATTTTTTCCCCGTCGCGTGAATTTGTGGATTGGACACAAATAATGTCTGTAGCCATTGAACAGCCGGACACGGATACGTTCCGCTCTTTGAGGCTGGCCTATGAGGCGGGAAAAACAGGCGGAAATGCAACCACTGTATTTAATGCGGCTAATGAAGAGGCCATTTCGGGATTTATAAACGGCCAGATTTCATTCTTGGAAATCTTCGATGTTGTAGAAGAAACACTGAACAGAAATGTTTTTTATGAAATTCATTCATTGGAAGACTTACGGCAAGCTGATTTGACAGCCAGAAAAACAGCCGGACAGATTATTAATAAAGGATACTTATGTTAAATACAATATTGGCGCCTGTATTTGTATTTGCCATAATTGTTATTGTCCATGAAGGCGGACATTTTATTATGGCAAAACTGACAGGCATGAAAGTGGAAGAATTTGCAGTCGGCTTCGGGCCGAAAATCTTTTCTAAAAAAAGAGGAGAAACATTGTACTCTCTGCGCTGTATTCCACTGGGCGGTTATAACAAAATAGCAGGTATGGCACCGGGAGAAAATGAAGATCCCCGTGCTTTTTCAAATCGACCGGTATGGGCAAGACTGCTAGTTATATCAGCAGGTTCTGTCTTTAATATTTTGCTCGCGTTTTTTATTTTTATGAGCATTTTTTCAGTTAACGGGCTATATACCTTTAAAGACGAACCGGTAGTAGGCTCCGTTTTAGAAAACAGCTCAGCTCATCATGCGGGAGTTGCCAAAGGAGATATAATACGCACCATTAACGGACATAAGATTATAAAATGGAGTGATATCGGTCCATGTGTTTCTGACCGGGCGGGTCGTGTTTTAACGGTAGAAATTGAAAGCGCCGGACAAATGAAAAAGGTGACTGTCATTCCCCAGGATAACGGAGAGGGAAGAGCCGTAATGGGGATCACACCTCATATGGACAGAAAAAACGTGTCTTTTATAGAAGCTGCCCGTTTGAGTTATGACAGATGCGCATTTATTTTAGCTCAAATTATTGGCGGATTGCAGCAGATATTTACAGGGACGTCCGGTGATGTGGCAGGACCTATCGGAGTGGCCCGTATGGCCGGTACTGTTGCGGAAGCAGGTATTACGGCTTTATTTACTTTTATTGCATTGCTCAGCCTGAATTTGGGTTTTTTGAATTTATTGCCTGTTCCGCTTTTAGACGGTGGATTATTTCTGTTAACCTTACTGGAAGCGGTTTATGGAAAAAAACTTCCTGAAAAAAGTTTATATTACATACAGGCACTGGGTGTCACAGTGATAGCTTTTTTGTTTTTGTTGGCGATGTTTAACGATATTTCTTCGATATTTAAATGATAAAGGTGATGGAATGAGTCTTACAAGACAAGTGAAGGTGGGGGATGTAGCTATAGGCGGCGGTGCACCTGTTGCCATTCAGTCTATGAGTACATTCAGTCCGGTAGAAACTCATTTTGCAGCCACGCAGATTAATGCATTATATGAGGCCGGAGCCGATATTGTCAGAGTTGCTGTCCCCGATAAAAAAGCGGCAGAAGCTGTCGGCGAGTTAAGAAAAAGAGTTAAACTGCCCTTGGTGGCAGATATTCATTTTGATTACCGTCTGGCACTCACTGCTATGGAATCAGGAATTGATGCACTTCGTATTAACCCGGGCAATATAGGGAAAAGAGAAAATATTGTAAAAGTTGTGTCCATGGCCAAGGAGAAGCATATCCCTATCAGAATAGGAATCAACGCAGGTTCTTTGCCAGAGCCTGTTCTGGAAGCATATGGCGGTCATCCGACGGCAGAGGGAATGGTGGCTGCGGCCTTAGAGCATGTAAAAATATTGGAAGAAGAAAGCTTTTATGATATCGTTATTTCTGTAAAATCTACGGATGTGCCCATGATGGTGAAAGCAAACCGTATGCTTCATGAAAAAGTAAATTATCCTCTCCATCTGGGGGTGACAGAGGCAGGAACCTTGTACAGAGGTACGATAAAATCTTCTGTAGGAATCGGAGCACTGCTTTTGGATGGTATTGGTGATACAATAAGAGTATCTTTGACGGACGATCCGCTGAAAGAAGTTAAAGCGGCAAAGGAAATATTAAGTTCTGCCGGCTTGCAGCAATACGGTCCGGTTCTGATTTCTTGCCCGACCTGCGGGCGGACACAAGTAAACCTGATTGAAATGGCACAGGAGGTAGAAACCCGGCTTGAAGGTTTGAAAAAGCCAATCCGCGTAGCGGTTATGGGTTGTGCCGTCAACGGACCCGGAGAAGCCAGAGAGGCAGACTTCGGTATTGCCGGCGGAAAAGGCACAGGACTGCTTTTCAGAAAAGGAAAAGTAATCCGCAGTGTACCGGAAAGTGAATTGATTGATGCTTTGATGGAAGAAATTGAAAATGATGAAAGCAGAGGAAAATAAAAATGTTAGCATCCAGATTATATAGCCCGACGTTAAGAGAAATTCCGGCCGATGCAGTTGTAATCAGCCATAAATACATGCTTAAAGCAGGAATGATGAGAAAAATTTCCAGCGGATTTTATGCGTTTTTGCCATTAGCACTCCGCTCTATCCGCAAGGTTGAACACATTATACGTGAAGAAATGCAGGCTATCGGCTGTCAGGAGATATTGATGCCGATTGTACAGCCGGCGGAGCTTTGGCAACAGTCGGGACGATGGGATGTATATGGTGAGGAGATGGTTAAATTTTTGGACCGTCATAATCATGAATATTGTTTGGGTCCGACACACGAAGAACTGGTGACAACCTTGACGCATATGGATACCTCTTCGTATAAACAGCTTCCGGTTTCTCTTTATCAGATTCAAAATAAATACCGTGATGAAAAAAGACCACGCTTCGGGTTGATGCGGAGTCGCGAATTTATCATGAAAGATGCCTATACCTTTGATATGGATCAGGAAGGTTTGGATAAACAGTATCAACTCATGTATGATGCGTATACCAAAATTTTTACCCGTTGCGGTTTAGATTTCAGACCTGTGGTAGCAGATTCCGGAGCTATCGGCGGAAGCGGTTCGCATGAGTTTGAAGTGATTGCAGAATCGGGGGAAGCAGATATTGCCTATTGCAAAAATTGTGATTTTGCAGCGAATACAGAGGCGGTAGAACCGAATACACTGCCTTGTGATATCCGTAATGAAAAAGAAAAAGAAATTGTAGAAACACCCGGACAACATACGATAGAAATGGTTTGCCGGTTCTTGGGGACACCTGTTGAACAATCTGTTAAAGCTGTTGTATATAAGTTGGATGATACGGTTGTTCTTGCGTTGGTTCGTGGCGATCATGAAGTCAATGAAGTTCGCCTCCAAAACTTATACGGTGCCGTTCAAATGGATATGGCAACAGAAGAAGATTTGAAACGGTGCGGGCTGACGGCGGGCTATATAAGTCCGATCGGTTTGAAAAAAGTAGAAAACTTTGATATCATCGCCGATAAAACAGTGATGGAGATGGAGGATGTCTGCTGCGGCGCTAATGCGGTGGACAAACACTTCATTCATGTCAATCCGAAAAGAGATTTTGATTCTGTAAAAGTAGAAACAATCCGCCTCATTACACCGACAGATGTTTGCCCGGTCTGCGGAGGGAAGATTGAACTGAAAAAAGGAATTGAAGTGGGTCAGGTCTTTAAGCTGGGAACGAAATACAGTGAAAAATTAGGATGTACTTATTTAGATAATAACGGGAAATCCCACCCGATGGTCATGGGGTGTTACGGTATAGGAGTTACCCGTACCGTCGCTGCTTCTATTGAACAGAATCATGATGATGACGGAATTATCTGGCCGGTAGCTATTGCACCTTATGAAGTGGTGATTATACCTGCCAACAATAAAGACGAAGACGTAATGACTGCGGCAAAGACACTTTACAGAGAAATGACGGGTAACAGCGATGAAGTAGTTCTTGATGACAGAAACGAGAGAGCAGGTATTAAGTTTAAAGATGCGGATCTTATAGGCTATCCTGTACGTGTGACCATCGGGAAAAAATGGAAAGAGGACGGTGTTGTTGAAATTAAACTGCGCCGCAATGGAGAAGTGACAGAAGTTCCTTTAGAAGCATGCAAGGATAAAGTTTTTGAAATCCTCGGACGTTTGCATCAAGATAACTTATAACCGGTGCCCTGTCATGAATGAAAAAGAATTGGAAGCTCTTTTGGAAGAGGCAACGAAGACGGATAAAAATCTGGCCCGTCTTTTTAACGGAAAAATGACAGTGTCTCGTAGTCCGGCAGAGAAAAGAATAAAAGCGGACACACCGCTTTATGATGACCTGGCAGATACAAGATATATAGAAAGTCTATCGGATTGCATACAAAAGAGGATTCATGGTTCCCGCTTTGTAAAATGGTATCGTTTACTGGTGAATTCTGATAAAAAGGTGTGATTGTCTATGGCAGAAGAGTTGCGCGGGACAGTAGAAACCATTATTTTTACAAGCCATGACGGGGATTTTTGCATTTTCCGTATGAGTGAATATGAAAGCGGAAGTCCCGTCACTGTTACAGGAAACATAAGGATTCCTTATGTGGGAGAAAAAGTTTTAGTCAGGGGGTGCTGGGTGCGGCATCCCCGTTTTGGCATGCAATTAAAAGCGGATGTATTAGAACAGATAAAGCCGGAAAAGACCGAAGAAATAGAACTGTTTTTATCATCGGGAATGATTGCCGGCATCGGTCCGGCGATGGCCAAAAAGATTGTGTCCCATTTCGGAAAACAAACACTGGATATATTCGAAAATCATATAGATTTACTTTCTGAAATTCCCGGAATAGGGAAAAAGACACTTGAAAAAATTAAAAGTTCTTATTCGGGGATAGGGGCATTACAAGAAATAGTCATGTTTCTGCAATCCTTGGGAATACCGGAACGTTTTGCTTTGCCGATGAATCAAATGTACGGAGAAAATGTCATGCGTGTCGTTCGGGAAGAACCGTACCGCATGATAGGTGAAATATCCGGACTCAATTTTAAATTTGTCGATAAAATGGCACTTTCGGAAGGAATTCCGGCAGATCATGAGGATCGCATTGTTCATGGTATTTATTATGTGTTGGCAAGAGCAGGAACAACAGGACATGTTTGCGGACCGGCAAATGATGTCTATGAAGCGGTGGCGGGGCTTCTGAATTTGAGTGCAGAAGATGTGTCGTCCATTGCACAGACCGCAGTAGATACAGGAGAAATACCTTCTGTTGTTTATGATATAGAACGATATTTATATTTACCGTATCTATACGAAGCAGAAACGGAAGCGGCACTGCGTATTAAGGACATGAGCGAAGATGACAGGGAAATAGGGAATGCTTCCCTGGCTATTGAAAAGTTTGAGCGGGAACATGGTTTTTCCTTAGAAGAGAAACAAAAAGAAGCAGTAAAAGAATCCATGAAATCGGGAGTGATGGTTATTACCGGCGGTCCCGGTACAGGAAAAACGACCTTGATCCGGGCTATTATCGGAGCGGCTGAGCAATACGGTGTTAAAGTAAAATTGATGGCACCGACCGGAAGGGCAGCCAAACGTCTGGCTATATCAAGCGGACGGAATGCGGATACTATTCATAAAGCACTGGAAGCCTCTATGCGTGATCACGGGCATACTTACTTTGAAAAAAATGAAGCAGAACCGTTAGAAGAAGACCTTATTATTGTAGATGAAGCCTCTATGCTCGATATTTCACTTTTTTATCATTTGCTTTGTGCATTAAAGCCGGAGGCCCGCCTTATTCTGGTGGGAGATATTGACCAGTTACCTCCTGTGGGTCCGGGAATGCCACTTAAGGATTTGATACAGTGGGGTAATATCCCGGTGGTAAAACTGGATCATATTTTCCGACAAGAGGAGGGAAGCGGGATTATTGAAAATGCGGCCCGTATCAGGACAGGCCGGACTTGCGTATCTGATCTGAAAGGCGAATTCAGCGTTATATATACCGGAAATGATGAAGAAGCATATCAGACCGCTATTCATTTATGCCAAGATTTTGACTATGGAAATGAAAAAAATAAAATGAGTATGCAGGTACTCTCTCCTATGTATAAAGGTATATGCGGTGTTGATCATCTGAACCGTTCTATACAAAAATTGATGCAAAAAGAAGAAATCGGTGAAACTGTAAAATACAGACCCGGCGATAAGGTCATGCAGACGCGAAATGATTATGAAAAAGGTGTATATAACGGAGATGCCGGTATTGTCTGGGCTGTGACACCACAAAAAATATTTGTCCGTTATCCGGAAAAAGAAGTCGTATATGAAGGGCAGGAAAAGATGGATATCCGGCTGGCCTATGCGATTACCGTCCACAAAAGCCAGGGCAGCGAATATGATACGGTGGTTTTTCTTCTTCGTCCTTCCCAGTACATCATGTTGCAAAGAAATCTTTTATATACCGGCATAACACGGGCAAGAAAAAAGACGATTCTGATTACGACAGAACCGGCATTAAAAAGAGCGGTGGAGAATTTTGAAATAAATAAACGGTACAGTCTGTTTTTGCCGTTATTGCGAAATGAGGTATCCTGATGGGGATTTTGGGAGATATACGGCGGATTTTGTATCCTGTGACCTGCCCGGGGTGCGGAAAGGTTATGGAAGACTCTTTTTGGTGTGAATCGTGCTTGAGGAAGTGCTGGAATCCCCGTATGATATCAGATTCGCCGTCGAAATACATGAAGGGCTGTTATACTCTTTGCAATTACAGCGGCGGTGTGCGGAATGCAGTGATTCAACTGAAATATAATGGAAACAGGGCGAGGGGGAAAAGTTTTTTTGATCTGCTTAATCGTTTTCCCTGGTGGGAGCGGATTAAAGATTACGACCTTGTGCTGCCTGTACCGGTTTCCAAAAGCCGGCGCAAAGACAGGGGATACAATCAGGTGGACCTGATATTTCAAAAATGGATGGAACAAAAAAGCATGACATATCTTGCCCAAGGACTAATCTGCATGAGACATACAAACACACAATCCCTTTTAACTAAAACAGAGAGGTATGAAAATATGAAAGGGGTATTTCATATCAATAAAGGCGTCGATGTGAAAGGGAAAACGATTCTTCTCGTAGATGATGTCTATACGACAGGAGCGACGATGGAGGCAGCTGCTCATGAACTGAAACGTGCAGGAGCGGAATCAGTTATAGGATTGACGATAGCAAGCGGAGCAAAATAAAAGACGACTGAGTAAAATCAGTCGTCTTTTATTTTGCTGTACTTATTTAGTGATTGACGTATCATGAAAAATAACTTTGATAAAAGCGGATATAACGTCCGGGTCAAATAAAATTCCGGATCCGCTGAAAATATCTCTTGTGACATCTGCTTTCGATTTATTTTTAAAATCGGGGGAAGAATAAATTACATCATCATAGTAGCTTGCCAGGGAAATAATCCGTGCGCCTAAAGGAATATTTACATTTTTTAAATGTTTCGGAAATCCCGTACCGTCCCAACGTTCATGATGAAAACGGATATAAGGAAGAAGTTCCTGGCATCCCGGACATGATTCAAGCATGTTGGCGCCGAGGTCGGGGTGCTTTTTGTAGAGTTGCAATTCTCTTCTCGACAGATAAGGGGTTTTATCCAGTATAGAATTAGGAACACAAAGAAGACCGATATCGTGAAGCAGTCCGGCGTAACGGATTAAACGAATATCATCTGTAGGCAACCGCATATACACGGCAGTGGCAGCAGAATGGTTGGAAACACGAATCGCATGTTCATACAGATTTCTTGATTTCATTTGAAGGAGATCAAGAAAGTGTGAAACGATTGTATCCAGTTTGTATTGACTGCTTTTCGAAGTATATAATGACTGAAATAGAGAAGAACTGTACATAAGAATTTCCTTAATGATTATAATTACGTCTGTGTATGTGACAGATTATTATACATGACCCTTGCGCTTCAACCAGGCACTCATGTAGGAGCATTCAGAGCGAATCCGATAGCCTTGTTCGGTTGCCCAACGGAAAGCTTCTGCAGCGAGAGTGGCGGCAAGTCCCTGACCGGATAAAACGGGTGGAACTTTTGTATGAAGCACGGTAAAACAGTTATTTTCTAAAGAATATTCTAAATAAGAGTCTCCTTTTGGATTTTCAATTTTGAAAAGATGATGTATCAAATCATGAGTAACCATAGAGAACTCCTTTTGATTATAAATTATATTTTACTAGCTGAGAGATACCCCGTCAAAGAAAAAAGCAAAGTATATCAAATCTGTATAATGGTTATATCTTCAATACATGACAGAGCGGATATGACAGGGCATAGTTTACAGCGAATGATTTTTCTTATGCTATAATCATTATACGGCTTTATTAAAAAATCTACATCACAGTAAAAATTTATATATCCCTAAAAATATTTCAATAAAAAACATCAGTTCGTATGCATAACGAATCTGCAGGAAAGGACCTTATAAGTGAAAAAATTTAAAATTACTTATCTTCATCACAGCGGTTTTATTTGTGAGCTGGAAAATGCAATTCTTGTATTTGATTACTACATGGATACAGAAGGAAAGCTTGATCAGCTTTTAAAAATAAGCAAGAAGCCCTTATATTTTTTTGTAAGCCATTTTCATGCCGATCATTTTAATCCGGAGATTAGCCGCTATGAAGAGAAAGCTGCCGGGTATTTTCTTCATAGCGACTGTACCTTGCCGGTAAAGAATACGGTACGGCTTCATTATCTGGAACCGGGTGAGTTTACATCAGTGAATGAATTTCAAGTGAAAATGTATGGTTCTACAGATGCGGGCGGTTCTTTTTGGATTACCCATCCGGACGTGACGATTTTCCATGCCGGTGATTTAAACTGGTGGCACTGGGCAGGAGAAAGTGATGCGGATAATTTAATGGCAAGAGATGAATATTTCAAAGAGCTGGAAAAATTATCAGGTAAACAGGTTGATATTGCCTTCTTTCCCGTAGATGCCAGGCAAGCAGTAGCCAGAGAATGGGGCGTCAAAGCTTTTTTGGAAACGGTGACAGTGAAAACACTGCTTGTGCCGATGCATGCTTTCGGGCGCCGTTGGGCACCGTCCTATGAATTCCGTTGGCGTTTTCCCGATACGCCGCTTTGGATACCGGAAAAAGAAGGAGATATATTTGAAGGAGAGGTAAAATGAACTATACCTGGATTTATATCATGATTCTTATGTTTGCCGGCAATTTCGTTTTGCAGATGGTTCCTCTTCTTTATTATTTTGAGGCTGTTATTATCATCAATTTGCTCGTGCTTGCCGGTGCTTATTTTATCTTAAGGCGTGACAGTCTTTCCGATTTCCGTGGAAATATACTTTTTATGGCAGGACTTACGGTCATTAATATCATGACGGACTTGGGTATCATGTCGAGCTCTCTTTCGTGGATAGCCTTTGGTGCTCTTCTTGTCTGGTCCATGACCGGCGGCGGGCGAAGATAAAAAGACAGAAAACAGAACCATATTCATTTCGCAAAGGAAATAGGGTTCTGTTTTTTTATCGGTGTAAAAATAAATAAATGTATAAATTGATACTTTCGATAAGGGCGTTAACAAAAGTAAAAAGAGGGAAAATAAGAGCCTGAAAGGTATTAGAAATATTGAATTTATCGGTGTTCTGATAGGTTTTGTGACCTTGACAATAAAATGTAAAAATTCTAAAATTAAAACAGTCAATCGTAAGATTGCACTTTTTTAGTGTTTATTCTCTTAACAAACAATAAATAATAAAAGAAACGAGGTGAATAAATTGGCGAGAGATGAAATATTACTTTATGTGATTGTGTCCTGCATAATTACTGCCATAGTGAGTGCAGGAATAGGATACTTGCTACGTAAACGTATTGCTGAAGCAAGAATTGGCTCTGCTGAGGAAAAGGCGGATTCTATCATGAAAGAAGCTGAAAAGAGCAGAGAAAGTGCTTTGCGTGAAGCTGAAACGCTGAAAAAAGAAACATTGGTACAGACTCGGGAAGAAATGCATAAGTTGCGCGAAACGGTAGAACGGGAAAGCCGGGAACGCCGTGATGAATTGCAAAAGTATGAACAGCGTCTGGTCCAAAAGGAAAATAATCTGGATCAAAGAAGTGGAAATTTGGAACAAAGAGAGCTTTCTCTGGCGAAAAAAGAAAGCCAGATCAAGGTACAAAAAGAAAAAGCAGAGGCTCTTTATGTAGAACAACAAGCTAAACTGGAAGAGATTTCCCAACTGTCCCGGGAGCAGGCAAAGGATATGATTCTGGACAGGATAAATGAAGAGCTTACTCATGAAAAAGCACTACGGATCCGGGAAAATGAAGAGGAAATCAAAGAAATAGCAGATACCAAGGCGCGGGAAATTGTAGCGGCAGCGATTCAGAGAAACGCAGCAGATACTGTATCTGAAACAACTGTATCTGTAGTATCTCTTCCGAATGAAGAAATGAAAGGGCGTATTATCGGCAGAGAAGGCAGAAATATCCGTGCTATTGAAACACTTACTGGGGTAGATTTGATTATTGATGACACACCTGAAGCCGTTATTCTATCCTGCTTTGATCCGATACGCCGTGAAATTGCACGGCTTTCTCTTGAGAATCTTGTAAAGGACGGGCGTATTCATCCAGCAAGAATCGAAGAAGTGGTTGAAAAGACGAGAAAAGAAGTCGACAAAGCAATCCGGGAAGCCGGCGAGGAAGCGGTTCTCCAGTGTGGTATTCGTGGTATGCATCCCGAACTTGTAAAAGTTTTGGGACGTCTGAAATACAGAACCAGCTATGGACAGAATGTGTTACAGCATTGCATCGATACGGCTTATTTTTCCGGAATTCTCGCAGCAGAAGTCGGCGCGGATGCAGATATGGCACGACGGGCCGGTTTGCTGCATGATATAGGAAAAGCCGTTGATCGTGAACAGGAAGGTACCCATGTAGAATTGGGGGTAGAGCTGGCACAGAAATATAAAGAACCGCCCCAGGTTATTAATGCGATTGCTTCCCATCATGGAGACACCGAAGCAGTCTATGTGGAATCTGTCTTGGTGGCAGCAGCGGATGCCATTTCCGCAGCAAGACCGGGTGCCCGAAGAGAAACCTTGGAAAATTACATCAAAAGGCTGACAAAGCTGGAAGATATTGCCAAGTCTTTTTCAGGGGTGGCGAGTTGCTATGCCATCCAGGCAGGACGTGAGCTTCGCGTGATTGTTAAGCCTGAAAAAGTAAATGAGGACCAAGCGGTTATTCTTTCTCATGACATTGCACAGCGGATTGAAAAAGAATTGCAGTATCCCGGACAGGTAAAAGTTGTTATTATAAGAGAAACAAGAGCAACGGATTTTGCAAAATAAGAAAAGAGTTCCTTCGGGAACTCTTTTTTGTGAAATGATTATTGTAAAAAAGACGGTGTGATATAATAATTTCGAGTTGAAAATCAATTGAATTTATGATGAGGTCTGATATGAATAGAGAAGATTTGGATGAGCAATTAAAAGAAAATGGTTTGGCTCCGAAGCATAAAGAACCGTCTTTCCGGGTGGGACAAAAAAAACTGGCATTATTGGCAGCAGCACTTATCATTGCAGGAGGTGCGGGCGGCTGCTTTTTCGGCGGACATTTCGGCAAAGGAAATAACGACAGCACCACGCCAGGGACATATACTTTTCCGCAGACGGAACAAAAACAAATGCAGGACTTACCGACAATCAGAAATACAGCAGTGGTACAAGCCGTTAAAGAAGTCGGACCTGCCGTTGTCGGGATTACTACAAGAGTATATGACAGAGATATTTTTAACCGCCGCATCGGAGTGGGACAAAATGTAGGCTCGGGAGTTATTTTTGATAAAAAGGGATATATTGTCACAAACAATCATGTTGTTTCAGGAGGAACGGATGTCAATGTCTCTTTATCAAACGGAACCACTGTTACCGGAAAAGTGGTGGGGACCGATCCATCTACGGATTTGGCGGTAGTCAAAATAGAGGGTGTGGAAAATTTACCGGTGGCTATACTGGGAGATTCTGATGCCCTTCAGGTGGGAGAAACCGCTATTGCCATCGGGAACCCGTTAGGATTGGAATTTCAAGGGACAGTCACAGTCGGGGTAATTAGTGCAGTCAATCGTTCACTGGATGATATTGACCAGCGATTTAAGCTGATACAAACTGATGCGGCAATCAATCCCGGTAACTCCGGCGGAGCGCTTGTCACTGCTGACGGTAAAGTAGTCGGTATTAATAGTGCGAAAATTTCTCATGCCGGTGTGGAAGGTATGGGGTTTGCTATTCCTATCAACCAGGCGAAAGGGATTATTGAACAGTTAATTGCATATGGAAAAGTGAACCGTGCCTATTTGGGCGTGTATGCAGCCGATAAAGATATTGCAGCCCGTTACGGGTATCAGTGGGAGCATGACGGCGGTGTACTGGTTATGAAAATTGTAAGGCACAGTCCGCTTAGTGTAAGTGATATACGGGTAGGGGACTATATCATGTCGATTGACGGTAAAGACATACATACGGTTACTGACATGAGGGATATTATCGATTCTCATCGTCCGGGAGATAAAGTAAGCCTCACTTATGAACATAACGGCGAAGTATATGAGACGGAAATCATTTTAGCGGCAACTCCGGAGAATAACTGAGAATGAAAATTTCTCTGTTGGTTATCGGAAAAATAAAAGAAAAATGGATGCGTATGGGAATCGGTGAGTATGAGAAACGTCTTAAACCGTTTCTCAAGATGGAACTCATTGAGCATGAAGAAGAAAAGATGCCGGGAAATCCGTCACCGGCAATTAAGGAACAAATTATGGAAAAAGAAGGAGATAAACTTCTTAAAGCCGTTTCCGATTCTGATTGCGTAATTTTACTGGACACGGAAGGAACAGCCTTTTCTTCAGAAGAATTGGCTGCGTGGCTGCAGGACAAGATGGTGCAGGGGACGAGTCACTTTTATTTCATGATTGGCGGGCCTTACGGAAATGGAGAGAATATAAAAAAGAGAGCAGATTTAAAAATTTCTATAGGGTCAATGACTTTTACTCACCAAATGGCAAGGTTGATTTTATTTGAACAGCTGTACAGAGCGATGAAAATTAACCGCCATGAACCGTATCATTTGTAAAAAGGAATTAAGAAAACATGACGAATCTTGAGCGGAGGTCTGTGTATTTTATTTTGCCATAATGAAAAAAATTCGTTAAAATAGAAATAGGAAATCCAGTAATGACAGGAGGAATGACATATGGAAGAAAAAAAGATTAAAGCTAAGGATTTTATGACGAAATATGTTTTCAGTATTCCACCGGATGTAACGGTACAGGAACTGGTTGGATTATTTGCCACACATCCTATTAGTGCCGTACCCGTTACAGGAGATGATAATGAATTATTAGGCATTGTTTCGGAAGGAGATCTTCTGTATAAGAAGGTGAAACCGAGAGTACCCGCGTACCTTGATGTATTGGGAGCCAATATTTATTATTGCGGATTTGGCCGTTACGAAAAATCGTTCAGAAAGCTTCTGGCAACGAAAGCCGCTGATCTGATGACAAGAGATGTCCGCTGTGTAACTCCCGAGACAGATATGGAAACGATTATGAATCTTATGATAGATGAGCACTTAAAAACCGTACCTGTCGTAGAAAAACCGAATAAGCTTGTAGGAATCATTACCAGACATGATATTTTAGGAGCCATTGCGGCAACGGAATTGGAAGAAACGGTGAAAGCTAAAAATGAAGAATAGAAGAGGGGGGGGAGAATCCCCCCTCTTTTTAGTTGCTGTTTTTGAAAAGAATAAAAGCAGCGGATTTTTCTTTTCTTGAAAACATTTCTTTTTTTTGCTATGCTACGAATGACTTTTATCTTATAATATAACTAATTATAATAAAAACAGTATCAATTTAAAAATAATGGAGTGATATTTTTGGAAAAGTTAGTGATTCAGGGAGGACACCCGCTTCGGGGTACGGTCCGTGTATCCAGCGCAAAAAATGCAGTCTTGCCGATTATCGTGGCAACGATGCTTCCTGCAACACCGGCGACTATAGCAGATGCACCTAATTTAGATGACGTAATTACAATTTGCAGTGTTTTGGAGTCACTGGGAATGAAAGTGACTTATGAAGATCACAGGATTACTTTTGATTCGTCAGGTTTGGATAAAACAGAAGCATCTTATGAGCTTATGAGCAAGATGCGTGCCTCTTTTTTAATTATGGGGCCTCTTTTAGCACGAATGGGTCATGCAAGGATTGCACTTCCCGGTGGATGCATGATTGGCAGTCGTCCTATAGATTTGCATCTGAAAGCTTTTGAGGCCATGGGGGCGGAGATTCATGTGGGAAATGGTTTTGTCGAAGGTCGTGCACCCGGCGGATTAAAGGGCAATACAATTTATCTGGATTTTCCCAGTGTGGGAGCTACAGAAAATATCGTAATGGCGGCGGCTACGGCACAAGGGCGGACAGTTATTGAAAATGCCGCAGAAGAGCCGGAAATTGTTGATTTGGTAACCTTTTTGAACAGCATGGGAGCCAATATCAAAGGGGCAGGGACGAACGTAATCCGCATAGAAGGTGTGAAAGAACTGTCCGGGGTAGAACATACTGTTATTCCCGACCGTATTGAAGCGGGTACATTTATGATTGCTGCTGCTATGGCAGGCGGTGATGTGCTTGTATCGAATGTTTTGACAGAACACCTGAAGCCGCTATTGGCAAAACTGAACGAGGCAGGAGTCAAGGTAGTCAAAGAAATTGACAGTGTAAGAGTAATCAGTGACGGGAAAATTCGTTCTACGGATATCAAAACTCTGCCGTATCCCGGGTTTCCGACAGATTTACAAGCTCAGTTTATGGCACTCCTGACTATTGGTGACGGAATCAGCCGTGTAACAGAAACGGTATTTGAAAACCGTTTTATGCATGTCGGTGAATTGCAAAGAATGGGAGCCTCTATCCGTGTAGAGGGGCGGACAGCACATATACGGGGCGTTCCCTTTTTGAAAGGAGCCTTTGTAAGAGCAACGGATTTACGTGCCGGTGCCGCTTTAACATTGGCAGGGCTTGCAGCTCACGGACAAACGGAAATCGGTGAATTGCATCATATCGACCGCGGATACGATCATCTTGTGGAAAAGTTGCAAGGGTTAGGAGCTGACATTGTCCGTGTCAATGAAGATTGATAAGATCATAACCGAAAAAAAATCACCTGTTGCACAACGGTCATTTCTTGACTGGATAGGCTCATTCGGTGCGGAAGATATCGGAGTGGACTTTGGAACATCCAATATCGTGATTTATGTAAAAAATAAAGGTTTGGTATTTCCCGAAGCCTCTGTTGTGGCTAAATATAAAAAAACGGACCAGATGTTTACTTATGGAATAAAAGCCGAAGAAATGGAAGGCCGGGCTCCTCGGGAAATTGAGATTATAAGACCTATGGAAACAGGGGCGATTGTGGATTATCCGAGCGCCGCTTACCTTTTGAACTCGGTAGTCAACCAGTCATATCTGAAAGGAATGTTTTTTCATCCCCGGTTGCTGATGTGCGTACCCAGGGGGATATCCCGGGTGCAACGAAGGGCCCTGTTAGAAGCATCAGTGGCGATTGGTGCCAGAAAAACCGTTTTGATAGAACAGCCTTTGGCGGCAGTTATGGGACTTGGGGTCAAAACGAATACTATGAAAGGCATGCTTATTGCAGATATAGGTGGCGGAGCAGCCAAGGCAGCCATTGTGTCGAAGTATGGCATTGTGAGGAGCAGTTTTTCCAATGCGGCCGGTCTCAAAATGGATGAAGCGATTGTTAATGTTATTATGGATAAATATCATGTGCGTATCAGCAGAAAATCGGGAGAAACGCTGAAAATTGCTCTGGGAATAGAGTGGGATCTGAATAAAACCTCAAAAGTTCATGAAGTGTCCGGTATTTCCGCAATGACAGGTTTACCTGTAAAAATTGCAGTAACCGCCGAAGATATAGCACAAGGACTGAATCCTATTTTGTATGAAATATTTTCACAAGTGACGGAAGTTATTCAGCAAGCTCCTCCGGATATTCTGGAAAATATACGGGAAAATGGAATTGTACTTACCGGAGGCATTGCACAGATGAAAGGACTGGCCGGTGTTATGGAAACCGTAACAGATATGCCGGTACATGTAGCTGACCATCCGTCCTATGTCAATGCCGTAGGAGCAGGATCTGCTTTAGAATATATGGACTATTTCCGTGATTCTTTACAGGATTTACATTAATATGAGAGAGGGCCGAAGAGGCTTCCCTTTTTCGTTTGTTTGCTGAAATCCGGCAGATGTGAAAAAATTGAAAAAATGTTAAAATAAAAAATAAAGCATTTATGAAAGGAAGGACAACTGATGAAACTTTCAAGAAAATTAGGAATAGCAATGCTCGTTGCCGCAAGTGTTTGTGGAGCGGCTATTGCATATGCATCAGGAATTATACAGCAGAAGTCTGTTTTGGAAGGAACGGTTATATCTGTGGTAGCACCGGGAACAACAGTCCGGGAGGGCGATGTTTTAGCAACTGTCAATTCCCTGGCGGGACCGGTGCCGGCAGCCCGTGCAGAGGCAGATGGAGTGGTTAAAGAAGTTATGGTAGAAAAAGGGCAAAAGATAAATAAACAGGATTTGGTTGCCACTGTAGAATCTCGTTAAGTGGGAGAAGATAATGAATTTTTGGAAAAGCAGGTATAAATCTTTTATAATAGCCGTTTGCCTTTCCGCAGCCGGATATATGTCCGCTGTGGCGGAAGAATTTCTTCCTGTTTCAGAGGTCCATGAAGGTATGCATGGTTATGCTAAAACGGTAGTCCATGGTACAGATATTGAAACTTTTGACGTGGATGTGCTGGGGATAATGAAAAAGAAAGGGGCGACCGGGGGCGATTTAGTTCTTGTTAAGGTATCTGGCCCGTTGATTGATAAAACAGAGGGGATTGCCCAAGGGATGAGTGGAAGTCCCGTGTATATCAATGGAAAGCTTTTGGGTGCAGTGGCATATGGATTTTCCCAATCGGGTGGGAGAATTGGAATGGTTACTCCCATTTCAGACATGCTGGACCTTTGGATGGTCAACGATCATAAATTTTCTTTTGTTCCTCCCGTAGAAGAGGGACTGATTCCCATACAAACACCACTCATGGCATCAGGATACGACGACAGGGCATTAGCTTATCTGACAGAGAAAATGGAAGACTTCCACATGATACCCTTTGCGGCGGCCTCCGTGAGCCAGGATGATACGGCAAGACCTTTAGAGGCCGGCGGAGCTGTAGCGGCATCTTTGGTGACCGGAGATTTGAAGCTCGGGGCTATCGGTACGGTTACTTATGTCGATAAGGATCATATGGTGGCGTTTGGTCATCCTTTTATGAACCGTGGGTCCTCAGGATATTTTATGCATAATTCCTATATATTTACAGTTATTCCAAGTAAAAATATTCCTTTTAAGCTGGGATCGGTCGGAGCGGAAATCGGTACGGTAAATCAGGATCGAGGGGCCGGTATCAGCGGAGTAAGCGGAGAATTTCCGGATTTCGTTACGCTGAGGACGTCAGTCGTAGATAAAGATACGGGAAATGAAAGAAGTCTGAATGTAAGAATGATTCAAAATGAAACACTTCTTCCGACGCTGTCTGCAACGTCTATTTATAATGCTATGAGCAATGCTATGGACAGAAGAGGGCAGGGTACAGTTTCTTTTACGTACACATTGACGCCGAAAGATTTAAAGCAAAAATCTTTTACCAGGACAAATATGTATTGGTCATCCAAAGATATTGCAGAAAGAAGCGTAGATGAGATTTATCAGGTTGTTAAATTACTGGAACAAAACCGTTTTGAAGAATATCCTTTGAGAAATATTTCCATGAAAATGGAAGTGACAAAGGAAAGAAAAACGGCGCAGCTTCTTGATGCTTCTGCTTATCCTATCGTGGTAAGTCCGGGTGATACCATTTATGTTCGTGCTCGTTTGCAGGCATGGAGAGGAGATATTTTTTATAAAGAATTGACATTTATCGTTCCGAAAGACCAACCTTTCGGGGAGATGATACTGGAAGTCCGTGGTGGAGGGGTAGTTCCTCTTCCTTATTTAATCCAGCAGCAAAAATATAATTTAACAGATGAAATTATTAACCGGCTTCATGTATATAAAGATTTTGACGAACTTCATACAAAGCTTCTGAAAGAAGATCAAAATAACCAGATTGTAGTGGAAATTATAGATCCTGAAATCAGTATGGTTTCGAAGGATGAAAATGAAGGAACAAAGGCAGAAATACAGAATAAGTCCACAGATAAAGATCCTTCATACTTAAAAGGTAAAGAGTCCGGCAGGGAAAAGGAAAAAGAATCACCGAAAAGCAGGGCGGATACCGAGTATGTTATTTATGGAGACGGCCAGTTTACCTTTAAAGTTATGCCGCCTCAAGAAAGAGATGCCGCTCTGAAGAAATTGGCCAAAATTAATAAGATGCTGTCCGTAGACATGTCAACTAAAGAAAAAGAAGTAGACAAGACAACGGGGGATAAAAAGGATAATGAAAATCCGGCAAAACCCGGTGCTGATAAAAAGGAAAAAAACAAAAATAAAATTGACGGATAGTCAAAAATATATTGTAATTGACCTTTTTTTACGTTATGATATCAATAATTGTTTGTGAAATTGCGGAAAGGGGAATCGGTTATGGCTTTTCTTGAATCGCTTGGCAGTAAAACTATAGCCGTATTTCATGAGCTCGGGGCGGTTATTTTACTCCTGACCGCATCATTTAAAGAAATAAACAGTTTTCGCGGAAAAGAAAGCATCAAGCAATGCTTCGACCTGGGCGTAATGTCTTTTCCTATTGTGGCACTCACTCTCTTATTCACCGGGATGGTTCTTTCCGTGCAGATTGCCGGAGAATTGACAAGGTATGGAGCAGAGTTTACGGTGGGAGCCATTGTAGCCATAGGTATGGGACGCGAATTAGGCCCGGTCCTTTGCGGGGTTGTACTTGCCGGTCGCGTCGGAGCGGCCATTACGGCAGAAATCGGGACGATGCGGGTAACAGAACAAATTGATGCACTCCGTTGTCTGGCGGTGAGTCCTGTCGGATATCTTGTACTTCCCCGCTTATTCGCCTGTATGGTTATGCTTCCTCTTCTTACTGTATTCGGTGTGGCCATCGGTGTATTTGGAGGTATGGTTGTTGCTTCTTTGACACATGGCGTATCTTCTTATACATTTTTACATTCTTTAGATGTCTATTGTGTGCCTTCTGATTTATATATGGGCGTTATAAAATCAGTTATATTCGGAATGATTGTTGCTTTGGTCGGGTGTGACAGGGGGATGACCTGTGAACCCGGGGCAGAAGGGGTCGGAAAAGCGACCACCCAGTCTGTCGTATATTCCATCATTATGATTTTTGCTGCAAACTACCTGCTTTCATCAGTGCTGTTTTAAGGAGAATTATGATTGAAGTAGAGCATGTATATTTATCTTTTGGGAAAAGACAAATATTGAGGGATGTAAATTTAAAAATTAATGATGGCGAAACAATGGTTATCCTCGGGGCTTCCGGTTCAGGGAAATCCACATTGCTGAAGCTTATTATCGGTTTGCTCAGGCCTGATTCCGGTAAGATTCGAATTGACGGTAAAGAAATATCTTCATTTACGGAAACGGAAATGAATGAAGAACGACGTCATATGGGAATGGTATTTCAGTATTCGGCTCTTTTTGACTCAATGAATGTCTATGAAAATGTCGCATTCGGTTTAAGGCAACATACAGACATGAGTGAAAATGAAATGAAAAGAATCGTAGAAGAGAAATTAAGACTGGTAGGATTAAAAGGAACAGGTGAAATGCTGCCGGCAAACTTATCGGGAGGAATGAAAAAACGAGTGAGTCTTGCCAGAGCTATTGCATTAGAACCGCAGATTATCTTATATGACGAACCGACCGCAGGACTTGATCCGATACGCTCGACTGATATCAGTTTATTAATTAAGCAAATGCAAGAGAAAATGAATGCAACCAGTGTGGTTGTTACACATGATCTTAAGTCTGCAGAAATGATTGCAGACAAAATGGCATTTTTATACAAAGGAGCCTTTTTAGCAGTGGGGCGTCCTGAAGAACTTTACAAATCAGAAGATAGCAGGGTGAAACAGTTTATCAATGGCTGGCCCTCAGATGATTTGGATGAAAAAGCAGGTGATATCGGATGAAATGGTCTACAGAAGCAAAGGTGGGAATGTTTTCCCTGTTGGGAATTCTTGTTTTTGCAGTCATCATGATTCAGTTAAGCAGTACTGTCTTATTTGGGAAAAGCGGATTTCATGTAACCGCTTATTTCAAAGAAGCAGAAGGGATAGAACCGGGAAATCCGATTCATTATGCCGGTGTAGACGTAGGAATGGTTGACCGCATTTCTATTGAAAACGGTGAGGCGGTTTTAAATCTCCGATTATACAATGATACTAAAATTCCGAGAGATGCCGATTTTTCAATACAAACCAGCAGCGTTATGGGAGGCCGGTTTATTAAAGCTTCCGGCGGTCATCAGGAGAGAGGATACCTGGAAGAGGGAATGACCGTCCAGGGGCAGGCTACGCCGGGTATTGATGCGGCTATGGATAAAATGGACAAATTGATGGCATCAGCACAGACAATGCTTGATGGAATTAATACGATTGTCGGTGATCCGGCGGCCCAGAGAAATATGCGGAACAGTATAAACAATTTTGATGTTATTTCTGAAAACCTGTCAATTCTAACGGCACAAGGTATACAAATCGCAAATCAGATTGAAAGTGTGACATCACAAATGAATGCGATGTTATACCAATTGAATGGAGACGGAAAAACAGCGGCTGATACCCGGAAAATTATGGAAAATCTGGTAGTGGCCTCTGAAAATGCCAAAGTTATTTCCGGAGATGCCCGTAATCTTTCAGGTAAATTGAATACGTTAATGAGCGGTGACAGTTTGTCCCTTTCGGGAGAGTTGTTATATAATACTAAAGAAGATGATTATTCACCGAATCTGGGATTACGTATAGGAAAGAACTCCTTTGTCGCTTTGGGAATTGAATCCTTTACCAACAACCCCTTGTATAATGCGCAATATGGCCAAAAACAGGGAGATTTGGAACTCCGTGGAGGTATAGTACGTAATAAATTAGGAATAGGTGCATCTTATGGGACCAAGCGCTGGAGATTTGATGCTGATTTATTTAATCCTAATGATTTAACAATGCGTTTAAAGGCTGCGTATGAAATATATCCGGATGTTTATGTGAGCGGACAATCCATATTCCCCCATAGCCGTCGTGGCGGAGGGGAGTATATAGGCTTAGGATATACGTATTAATTCATAATTACGGAAGGGGAAAAAACAATGAAGAAGATGAATAAAGTTATATTAACCGTATCTTTGTTAGGAGCATTGTCTGTCTCTACTATGTCAGACGCAAGAGATCAAATACATGGGATGACAGACCCGGAATTGACCAAAAAAGCGATTGAATCACAGATGCAGAAGCCGGAAAACGTACGTGTTGTAAATTTTGATAATATGCTTCTTAAAGAAAATCTTGGCGACATAGTTGTTAAAGAATCTGTTCCTGTGAAAACCAAAGATATTGATTTGCAAACGGTAGTTGCTTCAGCAGTCAATAACAATAGGGAAATCCGTCTTTCCGAACTTTCACTGGAAAATGCAAAAGCAACGGTCAGCAAAGTGGCAGCGACCAAAAATCCGTCTATAGGTTACAGTTGGAAACGGGTAGATCATAAAGCACAAATAATTCCTAAAACGGCAGGATATATTCTCAATAAGGATAAGATGGAAATAGAGCCTGTTATAAAATTCATAAACACAGGTACTCATTCTTATTCGCAAAGCCTGACTTTAAATTGGCCGATTTGGACCGGCGGAGCAGTCGAAGGCGCTATCGATGCCGCAAGATATGCGGAAGATATAGCTCACATTAATATTTACCAGACAGAAGCGGATATTAAATTAGCGGCAGTTAAAGCTTACTATCAATATCTTGAGATGAATAATCTGGCAGATATAGCCGGTGAATCTGTTAAAAACTTAGACGGACATATGAAGAATGTCCAGCAGCAATACAATGCGGGAATTGTAGCCAAATTAGATGTGTTGGCATCTAATGTATCACTGGCAAATGCAAGAAAACGCAGTATTTCCGCACATAATGCCCGTGATTTGGCGGAGGCAAATCTGAATAATATTATGCGTATTCCCATGGATACCAAGTTAAATCCCCGGGAAAAAACGTTCCCGGAACCTGCTTTTGATATTACTATGGAAGAAGCTGTTGCAGTAGGGCAAAAGTACCGTTGGGAGCTGATTAAAGCTGATTATAATGTTCGTATAGCAAAAGAACAGGTCAGAATTGCCAAAGCCGGTTATATGCCTACAGTAGCGGTCGGTGGCGGTTATGGATGGGATACAGCTGGTCTTGGCGGATTTGATAAAGATAAATGGAACATATATGGTGCTGTAAATTGGAGTATATGGGATGGCGGCGCAACTGATGCGAAAATCAAAGGAGCAAAAGCAGGCCTAAAAACAGCGGAAGAAATATTGCTTCAGGCGAGAGAAAAGGTAGAGCTTGAAATCCGGCAAGATTACCTGAGTGTATTCGCAGCGAAGGAGCAGATCAGAGCTGCGGAGGCGACAGTAGAACAGGCGGAAGAAGCTTATAAAATTGCGACAATCAGATATCAGTCAGGCGTGGGAATTAATTTGGATGTTCTCGATGCCCAGCTTGCACTAAGCCAAGCAAAAACAAATTATGTAACTGCTTTATATGATTACAATATCGGGCTGGCTACTTTGGAACATGCAATGGGATTGCCTGCCGTTGCCTACACAGAAATTATGAAGAAATAAATTTACCCTATCAGGAGTAAGCCTTGAGTTCAAAAATTAAATGGTATTTAAACGGGATAGCGGCCACTATTTTTGTGATAGTCGTAGTCATCTATCTCGTTATACGTCCGGTGGTAGTACAAAACCTGGAGCCTGTTTTGAAGCAGGCGGCAGCAGAAAAACTGAATGGAGAAATATCGTGGCAGATGATGGACTTAGATCCCCGGTATAATCTTTCTTTTGACGGATTGTTACTGAAGGATGAAAGCGGCCATGATGTTTTAAGGACTCCCAATATGACAATAGATTGGTCTCTTTGCGGGATATATAATTATTATATGAATAATGGGGCTTTGTTGGATGTTATTAAGGAAATATCTATACAAAAACCGGAATTATTCCTACAAGAAAAATCTGACGGTACATGGAATATCCAGAATATTGTTAAGGACAATGCAGAAGAGCCGAAGGGAACTTTTAAAGGGAAAGTTGCTATTGACGAAGGAAAAGTGAGAATAGGACTTTTTTCGGGAGATAGCTATGAATTAGAGGAATTACAGGGAAAGTTCAACTGGCAAAATGATGATAAAATCAAAGGTGATTTTAAAGGAAAATTTTTAAACTCAGAGTTTTACGGGACACTTTTGTATACAGATGAAAATAATTTAGAAGCAGAAATAAAGGCTGACGCTGTATCTTTGGAATCTTTAAAACCACTTTTTCAAAAATTGCCTGAAACACAGCATAGCTTTGATATTCAATCGGGAACAGGAAAGATAACAGGCGCCAAAATTTGGAGAAGTGACGGCGCCTTTTCTTATCATGTAAAAGGCCGCCTGGAACAGACCGTAGCAAGTTATAAAAATTATACGCTTACGGATGGGGCGGCTTTTTTTGATATTTATAATAAAAATATTTCCATAAAAGATTTTTTTGGAAAAATCAATGGACAATCTGTATCCGGTCATATAGAAATTGATCTTACTAATGATGACCCGGGATTGCTGGGACAGATAAAGCTTTCCCACATAGCTGTAGAAAAAATTCTGACTGATTCCGATATTACCGGACAGATTACAGGTTCCATTAATTTTGGGGGCACTGTATCTGAACCGTTACTCGACGGTGTGCTTCAACTAAAAGCCGGAAGGTATAAAAATCTAGAAATTAAAGATGGAAAGGGAGAATTTTCTTATTATAAAAACAATGTCAATGTTTCATTATTAGAAGCCCATGCAGCAGGAGGATTTATTACAGGACGCGGACATTATAATACGGAAAACGGATATTTCAGTATCCGCGCCGTTTTAGAAGAATGCTCTTTAGACCAGTTACCGCTGGAAGATCCAATGGCAGGGGTGGTCAGCGGTTCGCTTGACGCAGAGGGAAATTATTTTCATGATGAGATGTCTTTGGCATGGGCATCGGCAGAAGGAAAAGGAAATAATGTTTTATACCGGGGGCAATCGGCCGGGAATATTTTAGGAACAATTGACTATAAAAACGGGAATTTCCGAACGATTTTTACAGGAAATGACATAACAGTTGAAGGTGTCAGGGCCGATTCGGCAGCAGGACATATAGAAGGACAGGGGAAAATTTATTTCATTTCCTATTTAAACGGTACGATAGAGGACGGTACATTCTCTGTAAAAGGACTTTGGGGAAAAGATAAAGTAAATCTCGATGTCAAAACATCCGGTGTGGATATTTCATCATTTTCTGATTTAGCAGGAATTGATATATCCGGAACGGCATCTTTATCTATGGTAATTGACGGAACAACTGATAATCCGAGAGCCCGGGGAGAAGCATCTGTATATGACGGACATTTTGATAGAATCTCTTTTGATTCCCTGCAAGGACAATTTGCATATTCTGATAAATTACTTTCATTAGATTCTGTAGAAATCAAAGATAAAGAGGGAAAACATATTGTAAACGGATCCATCGGTACAGACGATGATCACGTACTCAGTCTAAATGTCAAGAGTAAAAAGATCCGTATAGAAGATTTACTCAAGATGGGGAATTTGTCTTATCCTGTCACGGGGTGGATAGAAAACACATTACATGTAAACGGAAGCTTAGAGGCTCCTGCTATAACAGGAGATTTTCTGGCATGGGACGGTTCTGTTTCCGGACAATTATTTCAAAGTGCATCGGGCAGATATTCTTTTGAAAATAATATTGTGACCATAAAGGACGGACTGGTCTATATTTATGACGGAGTCGGTAAAGTAAACGGAACCGTTAACAATAATCGTTTAGACATGGACATATTGTTTGCCGATGTCGATGCCGGATATCTGCTGGCGGACAAGGGGATACACGGAAAAGTCGGAGTGAAGGGGCAACTTTCAGGGGCCTTTGATAATCCGTTGTTCCATGGAATGGTCCAAAGTAGGGAAGTCACTTTGGAAGGCGGAAAACTTCATATGCTTTCTATGGGAATTGATTACAGAGACCATGTACTGTCGGTTACAGACGGGAGTTTCCACCAAGGGGAAGGGCTTTTCAAGTGGAAAGGCCTATACAATGATCAATCCGGAGTGCTGTCGGGGAATTTAGAATTTAATAACTGGGATATTAATGAAATTGCCAAAATATTTAAATTACCTATATCAAATTCCGGAGGAACCGTTGACGGAGCAATGTCAATTAAGGGAACTATGGAAAATCCTGATGTCGTCTTCCGGGCAAAGATTAATGGAGGACATTTGGCTGATACAGTTGTGGGAGAAGGCGAAATTGATCTTTCCTATATTAATAAAGCGCTTTCTATCCGTAAGCTGTATATTCCCGTAGGTGATGGAATACTGGCAGCACAGGGAGGGATGTCCGGAAACGGAGACTTAGATTTAAAAATAGCAGCCAATCATATGGATATTTCATGGATTCCACAGGTCATGGGATATGAAGACTCTTACTTTGGCGGATATCTTACTGCTGCCGCGGACTTGAAAGGAACAAAAGCGAATCCCCAGGTTGACTTTTCTGTAGGTATAGAAAAGCCGCAATACAATGATTATGTATTTGATTCACTTTCTTTTATGGGAATTACAGAAAATGATACAATACATATTTCGCAGGCGCTTATAAAAAAAGAACCGTATAAGATAAGCGGGAAAGGTTCCATGCCTGTAAATATGATTACTCGCAAGGAGTCGCCAAATCCTTCACCCTTGGATCTGGAAGTTAATCTCGATAATGCAGATTTAAATGCGGTGGGCCTGTTCTTGAAACCGGTGACCTCGGCTCAGGGCCCGATTAAGGGCAAAGTAAAAGTAACAGGTTCTTGGAATGATCCGGAAGTTTATGGAAATATTTCTGTGAAAAACGGGCAAATGACATTGGCTACACTAAGCGATCCCCTTATGCCTGTTGACGGGATGATTGATTTTCACGGTAGAGAAGCATCTCTAAAAGGGTCAGCTCTTTTTGGTAGTGGAAAAGCATCTGCGGAAGGTACGGTATCATGGAGTCATTCAATGATAACAGGGTATACCGGGGAAGCTCATGTGCATGGAGCAGATATTCATTCTACCTATTACAAAGGCGCTATGGATGCAGACCTGACCTTTGGGGAAGTTAAAGGGATGCCCGGTATTATAGGTGATTTACATGTGCATGATGCAACAATTGACATCCCCTTGTCCCTGCTTTTAGAAGAGTCTTCAGGGACTATACCATTGGCAGTGGATATGAATGTCATTTTAGGTGATAATGTAAGACTTTATAACAGTTCACTTTATAACATTTTGTTAAAGGGAAATATTGATGCTGTTGGACCGCTTGATTCGCCCTATGTATTAGGAAAAGTAAATGTCGAAAAAGGGACGATTAAGGTCAATATGACAGAGTTTAAAATTGACTCGGGGCGTGCTATCTGGGGTGGCGATACAAACGGTATTTTGCCTGATGTTGACGTAAAAGCATCTGCGAAGGTAAGCGACTATAATATTTGGACAGAAATCAAGGGAATCCCGGGACATATTACGACTACGTTCCGGAGTGAGCCTTATTTGAATGATTCACAAATATTAATGCTTCTTACTTTACATGCAAATCCCAATGGAGAAAATCAGGAGGCTATAGATGCCGCTTTGTTTAATGCGGGGCTAACACTGGTATTTGGGAATGAAGTACAAAATTTCTTTAAAGACACAATCGGTCTTGATTTAATCAGTGTCACATCCAGCCTGACTGATTACTATGACAGCTCTTCCGCAGATGATAATTATTACTACATAAAAATCGGCAAGTATTTATTTAATGATTTTATGCTTACTGCGACGACGGGAGTCAATAATGAACAAAAAAGTATAGGGTTTCATTATGATGTGAATTCGCACATAGGTATTTCTGCATGGTATAATAACGAGCATGACAGCTATGTAGGTACTGATTGGAAATTTAAGTTTTAGGAGAAAAGCATGCTGAGTGATTACATAAAGTCTTTACCAAAAGAAGGAAAGCTTTCAAGAGAAGAAGAAAATCACCTCTGGACTGCCTATAAACAAGAAAATAAAATGGACGCGAGACAAGAAATCATTGAGCACTATCAGTTTCTGGTATTTCGTGAGGCCACAAAGTATCCGCTCCAGGAAACGGTCATTCTCGATTTGATTCAGGAAGGCACAGTGGGATTAATGGAAGCGGTTGAAAAGTTTGACCCGAAGCAAGGGGTAGCTTTTTCACTTTATGCAATTCACCGTATCAGGGGAAGAATTATAGATTTCCTGAAAAAAAGCCAATCGGATGTATTACTTGGAGAAGGACAGGAAGAAAAGCTGTATGCTTTAGAAGTTGCACCGGACACGGCTTTTGATATAGCAGACAGAAATTCTTTAAATTCAGAGGTGTTTGTGGCAGTGAACCGTCTTCCTGACAGAGAACAGGATGTCATACGGAGTATATATCTGGAAGAGAAGACTGCTTCGGAAACCGCCGATAATTTATCGGTAAGTACAGCCTATGTATATCGTTTGCAAAAAAGAGGTATACGCCGGTTGAGGGGAATGCTCTCAAAGCTTATGCATGATAGGAAATAATAATCACTTATAGAGATTTTTCCAGTAAGCATGAGAAAATTAAAGAAAACAGAACGTATATAGCAGTATTCGCCGTTCGTAAATGTATATAAATAACCGATTATATATTTATAAGCGAAAGGAGGGACGTTATGGCTGGTGACAAATTGAATCGTGTTAAAGCAATAAGAAAATGGCTTGACAAAGCCGAACAATCTTATTCCCGTGATAAGGAAATCTCCGGTGAAATCAATCTCATTATGGCACAAGCGGAAATGCAAAGGCTAAAAGAGAATTATCCCCACAAACGGGTGAAAAAATGGAGTATCCGTGTGGGAGCTTTTGCTTTAGCAATCGGCATAATGTTTGGAATAAATACAGTACTGACATTTAGACAAAGTCCGGGACCGGTCATACTTCCTCAAAAAAACGAAAATACAGCAGAACAAGAAATTGTTGCTAAAGAAACCGGGGAAGTGAATGCTCTACGAGAAATATCCAAAGAGGATATAGTGCAGGAAAATAAAAAAACAGACACTCCGGTTATTGTCAATACAGCAAAAGAGACAATCATACAAAATGTACCTTCAGATCCGGCTCCGCCGGTGATGTCCCAGCAAGAAATACAAAGTGTAGTGGGGAAAGCAGGACGGGCATTACGCGGACAGTCCTGATTGTGTATAATATAAAAAGTAAATATTAGGGAGGATTATAAGATTATGTTGAACAAAAAAAAGATTCTGCTCGCATCAGCCGTTATGATTTCTTTATCGGGCTTCACAGCAGGAGCGGTAACATCTCCTGAAATAGCAGGAAGCGGAAGTGGAATGTCACAGAGTGCTATGGTTAATGTAAAAAGCGGGAAAGTGGTTAACCCTGTAAAACCTGCAGATATAACACCGGGGACGGATTCAGTGGCGGTAGAGCAATCCCAGCAGACCGTAGCTGTCGGCGATGCGTCTTTATATCTTTCACCGGAAGATGATACGGCGATTGCGGCACAAGAGGGTAAAACAATTACAAAAGTTGATTTTAAAGGGGCCCCGGAAGAAGTTAAACACAAATTATTTCCCTTATTACAGAGCAAACCCGGGAGTATCGTTACTACAGAATTAATTAGAAATGACGTCGCTTCTTTGGGAAGTACAGGCGTATTTTCCCAAATTTCTCCTGAGTTTTCTTCTGTACCGGAAGGAATAAAAATAGATTATAAGCTGGTTTCCAATCCGGTTGTTCATCAAGTGAAGTTTTCGGGAAATACAATTTTTACTGATAAATACTTGCAAAGTGTCATGGATGTTCCGCAGGACAGCGTATTAAATTTTGTCCTGGTTAATCAGAAAATCCGTCAAATTGAAAATCTGTATCTGCAGCAAGGGTATATCCTTGTGTCTGTACCAACTGTGCAGGTTACACCTGATGGCATCTTAAATATTGCTATTGAAGAAGGGCGAATTGAAGATATCTCATTGGTTGGAAACGAAAAAACAAAAGACAAGGTAATTCTTCGTGAATTAAGATTTAAAAAGGGGCAGCCATTTAATAAGTTCTTAGCAAGCCGGAGTATGGAACGTCTTTATAATCTCGGCTACTTTGAAGATGTCAATATGAAATTATTGCCCGGCAAATACGGGGATCATAATGTAATTATTGAAATTGATGTGGTTGAACAAAAAACCGGAATCATAACAGTTGGTGCCGGCTATTCTGAGTCTGACGGAATGGTTGGTGTTTTAGAAGTGGGCGATACCAACTTCCGAGGAACCGGGGATAAGGTCAATGTCCATTGGGAATTTGGCGGATCGGGACGTGGAAGAAACTACCAGTTGTCTTATACCAGACCATGGATTAATTCCAATGGCGATTCTTTAGGTGCATCTGTATTCAACCGGGTGTATCAGTATAATGACTATAATGCCAAGGGCGAAACTATTGCAGAATATGATAAACGGAGACAGGGCTGGAATCTGACTTGGGGAAGAGTCAGTGACGAGTACCGTACTAATTACCTGAATTTTGAGTCGGTAAAAGAGTCTTATGACAGCAAAGACGGATTCCAGTGGGGTGGTGTGGCGAGAGAAGCTTTTTCAAAGGATTATGCAAAGAAAGGCTTTACTACACCGCAAGCCATGGAACAAGATTGGTATAATAAAATCCAGAATAATTTCGGAAGAACGAACAGCTTAACTTTCACACATGTTTTTGATAACCGGGATAATTACTTTAATGCAAGTCGCGGCAGAAGACTTTCGTATTCACTCCAGTGGGGTGGGCACGGACTCGGAGGAAAGTATGATTTCTATAAAGTGACTGCAGAGGGACGTTTCTATAAATCACTCAGCAACGGACACATTTTGGCACTCCGGCTTATGGGCGGTTATATTAATGGTGATGTTGCCTATGGCAATCTGTTTGATCTCGGCGGTGCTAATACACTCCGTGGATATGAGGATGAACAGTTTAAGGGGAACAAGATGTATGCAGCAACGTTGGAATATCGTTTCCCCATAGCCAAGAAGGTACAAGGGGTTGTATTTACCGATATGGGTTCAACATGGGGTATTGATAATGGACAAATTCCATGGTATGAAGATGATACATCCATTCATTTTTCAGCAGGTGTCGGCATCCGGTTACAGACACCGATTGGACCGATTCGTTTAGATTATGGTCACGGTGATCGCAACAAGTTCCATTTCAGCTTCGGCACACAATTCTAAAGATAAGGAGGGGCGATGCAGCCTTCTTTGATGCAGAAACAAGTCTTGCGGGCAATTTTTGTTTTGCTCGCAGGCTTTGTTTCTTTTCCTGTTACAATAGATGCAGCTCCTGTCAAAAATGTAGAGGTTTCGGTATGTGCGGTTAAAGAAGATATTCCCGGCTCTGTAAAAAAACGTATTAAAGCAAGTATTTCTTCTATTGGAAACAATGTATTTATCGGGAAAGAAGAAAATATTCTCCGGAAAAACAGCGGGCAGTATAATAAAGTGCTGGCTGATATTATAAACCGTGTTGTTATCGGTTACATGGTGGAGAATATAGAGGTTGATTACGGAGTTCATACTACGGTAAAAGTATCTTTAGAACCGGTAGGCGAAGTTGTCGAAACAGTAGAGACTACGGTTGATTATGGTAACCTGACACCTGAAGCGGCAGATTACGTAAAGAAAGATACAGAGACTGTTCCTGTATTGATGTCCGACTTATTGACGGGACTTCCTGTTGATTCCGTCGGATGGGCGGAAAGTGTTTCCCAATCGGCCGGAAAAGATTTGGTGGAGCAAATTTTACCTGAGTTTGATGCCAAGTTTGAAATAGAATCAGGAAAGACTACCAAAGTACATATTTTTTTGATACCCAAAGGCGACATAGTTCGTTCAGGTATACTTTCGTATCGTAAAACAACGGTTCCAAAGATTTTCATGATACGTGCTGCGATGAAAACAGAAGCGGAAGTGAGAAATCTGGAAGGATTACCCGTTCACTTTGTGGACAGGCATAGAGAAGAAATTGAAGATCGGATGAAAGAAGGTCTTTTGTCGGATTATTTTGTAAAAAAATATGGTATCAATATTATGACCGAGTTGGTACCCGGAGAGACAACCGTATTAAAAGTAGATGCATTGACAGATAATTGGAATATTCAAACAAAGGTCTGGTTAGATGTCGGTCGTGAAGCCAAGAGTTATGCATTCTTCGGCAAATTGGGGCATTACATAGGGGAACGGGATCTTATTTTTGGAGAAATCTGTATGTACCCGGGGCCTATGGAATGGAATGTGTACAGCGGATTCAGTCATAAATTCGGTGATGGGGTAGAAACAGGATATAAATATGATTTTGCAGACCACGACAGTCATATGTTTGCAGTTGTACCAATCAATGATAGAATCACTGCCCGGTATGATTACAATTTTTCCGACAGAGAAAATGAAATTGGATTTTCCTATAAGGTGCATAATTACATAACTGCAGAATATGTGTATAATAGTGAAGAAGGGAATTGGCTCAGGCTGATTGCTAATTTATAAAAGGAGTGATACCTATTATGATGACAACGCTTGGAAACAAGAAAAATGTGAAGATTTTTTCCTTTGCTCTTGCAGGGATATTTATTGCTTCTGTAGCAGGGATGGCTGTAGTATCCATGGGAGATATTGCTAATGCCGCACCCACTTCGGACATCGGAGTGGTAGACCAGAGGCAGGTTATTTCCAATAACGGAACATTGGCTTTAGATTATCAGAAAAAAATAAAAACTTTGGCAGATGAAATGCAGAAGGATTTTGATACAAAATCTGCCGGGATGAGTGATGAGGAAAAAGAAAAACTTTTTGCTGATATGCAGCAGCAGTTTAATCAAAAACGGATGGCTGTCGAAAAGGAGACCGAAGATACGGTGACAAATGCTGTTAAGTCGGTAGCTTCTAAAAGAGGACTGTCTCTTGTTGTAGATAAGGCTGCTGTTATTTATGGCGGTACGGATATAACGAAAGACGTGAGTGATTCCTTGGCACAGTCAACAGCAAAAACGGAAACATCGGCTGATAAGAAATCTGAAAGCAAATAGTGAACAGCTATGAGTATCGGGAATTGTTTGTCGACTACGTTGGTGTCCCTATTGCTTATCGGCAGTTTGGGACTCACCGGATGCGGAATGTGTGGAGTCTCCAAAAAGGAGTCTCAGATACATCAGCCGTACGGTGTGGCTGATTTAGAAACTTTAGTAAAATCACACCCCAAGTACAGTGAATACTTCAAGCAGGAAACAGAATATAATCACTTGCTCATACAATATAAAAATGAACAGAAGAGACTGATTGAGGCATCTTCCCGGCAGGCAAGTATCAGAGAATCAGTAGAAGATCAGAACTTACGTTTAACGGCAGAAAATGAATTAAAGCTTCGTATCCGAAAAAAAGAAGAAGAACTTAATAAAAAGTTGGCTGATTTATATACAGAAATAGAAGCTAAGCATCACGGGAGCACCGGAAACTGCAATTTAGAAAGCCTGACTCCCGAGGAACGGGCACATATGGCAAATCTCCAGATGAAATTAACTGTGCTGGGGGTCACGGGAGAAGAAAAAGATAAAGTAAAAAAAGAATTACATGAGTTCTTGAATGCCCGCAGCTTTCCTTCTTTTGCAATGAAGGGGTGGAGCGAAGCTGAGATAAAGGTAATGACTGCTGCTAAAGAGAAAGGGAAGTCTGAACTGGAGACCTATGCCGAGGCACAGGCGGAAGAAATCAGGACACGTTTAGAAAAAGAAAGACAAGAAGCGGCACAGAACAGAGAAAAAAATCTGATCTACCCGGGACCCGAGCAGTTTAATGGTCGGTGGCAAACACAATTGGAAGCCAAACAAAAAGAGATGGCAGATTTAAAAGAAAGTATCATGGAAGATATCCGAAGAGAAGCAGGACGGGTTGCTTCGGAAAAAAATCTTAAAATGATTTTTACCAAATATCGTGCCAATGTAAGTGCTGTCGATGTAACGTCTGATGTGGCTGGGCGGGTTATAAATATAAGCCGATAGGAGGAAATGGAATGGCTGATATTTCATGGAAAAAATTAGCTTGTATAGGATTCATTTCTGTTGCATCCTTAATTTCAGGTTGCGGAAACAAGGAAAAAGTAGCAGTGGTAGATGTACAAAAATTACAGCAGGAATCCGTACAAATACAGGCGATACAAAAAGAAATTACTGATAAAAATATAGAGATACAGAAGCGTATTGATGCTGATGCCCAAGCGGGTATAGCAGATGAAGAAATGCAGAAAAAGCTACAAGATGCACAGCAGGAAAGAATGATTTTCATGCAGAGCAAACAGAATCAGATAAAATCTCTTGTAGAATCCCAATGTGCCGTTGTAGCTAAGGAAAAAAATATTGGTATTGTTATGCACCAAAAAGTAGTTCCTGCAGGTGCGGTAGATATTACTGCGGAAGTGCTCGCAAAAATGAACGGGACTGCATCTTCCGGAAATAAGAAATGAGGACGGTATGGAGAAAACTGTATCGGAGATAGCAGCATTTGTCGGAGGAAAATTCTACGGTGACGGATCTGTGATTATCCGTGATGTAAAAAGTGCAGAAAGCGCAGGTCCCGGGGATGCAACTTTTGCAAGAGGAATCTATGCGGAGCATATAGAAGAAATGCAGGCAGGGGTTATTTTAGTTGATGAACTGCCGGCGAAATTTACCAAAAACCTGATTGTTGTAAAGGATTGCCGCCGTTCATTTGGCGAATTAATCGATTTATATCATCCTGAGCCAAAATACACCGGAGACATACATCCTACAGCCATCATAAGTGATACGGCAGTGATAGGGCATAATGTAACTGTTATGCCGTATGCCGTTATAGATGATGGGGCAGTCATTGGTGATAATACAGTAATTTTTCCTTATGTCTATATAGGGAAAAATGTCCGTGTGGGAGTAGGTTGTGAGTTGAATCCCGGCGCAGTGATTCATGAAAACAGTATTCTCGGAGACCGGGTTGTTTTGCGTTCCCATGCAGTTATCGGCGGACAGGGATTCGGATTCTCAACGGATGAGCAAGGTCATCACACGCATATCCGCCAGTTGGGGAAAGCTATATTGAAAGATGACGTGGAAGTCGGAGCTTCAAGTGCGGTTGATAATGGAGCAATGAATGATACAGTTGTCGGAAGAGGTACAAAAATAGATAATTTAGTTCATCTGGGTCATAATGTAGAAGTCGGGGAAGATTGTTTTATTATTGCCCAGGTAGGCATTGCGGGAAGTACCAAAATAGGGAATTCCTGTACACTTGCAGGGCAGACAGGCATTACAGGGCATATTCATATTACGGATAATGTGACACTCGGGGGGAAAACCGGTGTTCTTGGGGATATTGACAAGCCCGGAGTATATGTCGGATATCCAAGCAGGCCACATAGTGTTTGGGGAAGAGAACAGGTCATGGTTACCCGTCTGCCGGATTTGATGAAAAGGGTAAAGCATTTAGAGAAATTACTTGCTGAAAAAGACGATAAGAAATAATGAAATAACAGGGATTATTTTGTGTCTGCTGTTTCTAAAAAAGGTGCAGCTGCATCTTTTTTTATTACCATATTTAAAAATGAAGTTCTGGAGTCAATATGAATATAACTTATACCTTTTTAAAAGTTTTAAGCCGTTTTGCCTGTATTTTATCTGAGTCCGGGGCAGAGAAAATGGGAAAAATCCTGGGGATTTTTTTTTGGCTCCTTGTTCCGCCGAAAAGGAAAAAAATATCACAGGAAAACATACTGAGGGCGGGGATTACAAAAGACAGGGCAAAAGCAGAGACGATATCTAAAAGCGCGGCACTCCGTTTCGGTTCTCTTGGTGTATCTATGCTCAGATTTCCACTATTAACCAAAGAAAATATTTCTAATTATGTAATTATACGAAATAAAGAACATCTGGATAATATTCTGAAAGACAAAAAAGGATGTATTTTGGCGGCTAATCATTGCGGAAATTGGGAAATGGAAGGCGCTGCATTGGCTTTGTACGGATATCCCTTGCTGTCGGTGGGAATGAAGCAATCCAATGAGGGGTTTGATAAGTTTATTTGTGAATACCGCGCGCTGACAGGCCAGACGATAGAATATAAGACCGGGGTGAGAGACATGTTTCGTTGCCTGAAAGAAGGATATTTCGTTGCTCTTCTATGTGATCAGGATCCCGGTCATACAGGAATACTTTCCGAGTTATTCGGGCAAAAGACTTTGACACCGACGGGGCCTGCTCATTTTTCCGTGATGACAGGCTTGCCTGTTGTTACTCTTTTTATGCACCAAACAGATACTTTTAAATACGAAATCATCGTAGGTGATCCGATTTTAGCAGATATCGGACTGGGAAAAAAGGAAGCAGTACAAAAAATAACGGATACGCTTAATAAGAAGTTGGAGACATGGGTACGTACCTATCCGGAGGAGTGGTTCTGGATGCATAACCGTTGGAAATGGACGGACCGTTTGCATCCCGAGTTAAAGGGGATTAAATAATGCAGTTGGTTATAGAGAAGGAAAAAGTCGGAAATATTCCTTGTTATATGATTTATCCGATAAAAGAAACGGGAAAATCCGCTGTTTTTTATCATGGATGGAGCAGCCGGGGAAAGTTACAAGTGACAAGGGCTGCGTTACTGGCACTTGAAGGATATACGGTCTGCGTTCCCGATGCGGTTCATCATGGGAAAAGAGAACCGCTTTCTGATTACTATACACTGGAAGGTTATGATTTGTTTTGGAAAACTATTTTTCAAAATACAGATGAGTTTTCTTTCATTCGCAGGTTTCTGGATCAAAAAGGTTATAAAAAACCGATAGTTCTCGGACATTCTATGGGAGGCTTTTCGGTACTCGGTATTGCTGCCGCATATGGAGAGCAAATAGCAGGCGCGGTGTCTTTTAACGGATCGGGTGACTGGGAATTGTCACATTTATTTATGCAAGCAAGATTCGGGATATCGTTTGGAGAAAAATGGAAACTGTATGAGGAAGTGAAAAAACGTTCCCCTTTGTATTATAAGGAACGTTTGAAAAGTGTACGTCTCCTGCTTCTTAATGGAGAAAATGATTCATCGGTAGATCCTCGTGCACAAACTCATTTTTATAGTGTAATGAAAGATGAAGGCGTAGATGTAAATAAAATCACCTATCCCGGGCTCGCCCATTTTGTGACGACGAATATGATGGATGAGGCTGTGAGTTGGATGAGGGAAACGTAAATAAAACTTATATTACCGTAAGAAAGGAGGTCATTGCGTGAATAAAAGAAATATAGTGGTCTTAATAGCCAGTATGTTTTTGGTGTCCTCAGGATACACAATGGTCATTCCTTTTTTGCCTCTGTACTTAATGGATTTGGGAGTTCCTTCTGAAGAGATAGGCATTTGGTCGGGACTTGTTTTTTCCATATGCTTTCTTGTAGCAGGAATTATGAGTCCTTTTTGGGGGAAGCTTGCGGATTCGGGCGGTAAAAAGAAAATGGCAATCCGCGCGTCTGTGCTTCTTGGGGCATCGTATCTTTTTTGCGGTATAAGTCAAAACGAATACCAACTGTTTGCAGCCCGGGCATTTCAAGGGGTGGCGAACGGTTATGTGGCGGCAGCGATGACAATTATTTCTGCCAGTGCCGACCCGAAGAAAATAGGAGTTACCTTAGGATTTGCCCAGACAGCACTGATTGTAGGAGGAATTTGCGGTCCGCTCATAGGAGGAGTAATTTCACATGTGGCAGGAGTGAGAAACTCTTTTTTTATTTCTGCTCTTTTATTATGGCTTGTCAGTGTAGCCGTCATTTTCTTTATTACGGAACCTGCCACGAAAAATGACAGGAAAGACATAGCGGAGAAGACATCTATGGCGGAAGATCTGAAATATGCATACCATAATGTCCGTCTCAGAGACCTTTTAATTGTTTCATTCTTGATTCAATCTACCATTTTAATGATTCAACCGGTAACTTCTTTATATGTAGGTGAACTTTTGGGAAGCATGGAAAAAGTGGAAGTTGTTTCGGGATTTATTATGAGTGCCGGCGGAATTGCAGGAGCACTGACAACAGCCCTGTGGGGGAAATTCGGACAAAGTCACGGCTATTATTTTACGATGATGGTTACTATGATAAGTGCCGGCACGTTGACGCTTATACAAGCGATTCCGAGAGAGATATGGGGATTTGCGGCGTGTCAGTTTTTAGTCGGGTGTTTTTTGGTAGGTGTAAATCCTTCCTTGAATGCGGCATTAGTAAAATATACGCCGGAATTTTTTCACGGACGCGTTTTCGGATTGGCGACGGCGGCACAACAATTTGGAAATATGGCAGGACCGCTTATTGCAGCATGCATTATGTATACTGCACTTTGGCACGTCTATGCATTTGCAGGGATGGTGCAAGTAATTGTAGGGATAATGCTTTATTGCAAATATGTCAAAAAAGGAGAGTTGGGATGAAAGGGCCGGATTTACATATCCGGTTTTTTGAAAATTAAATGAATCATCAGTCAATCTGTGGTATCTTAAAAACAACAAATTTTGAATAACGGAGGGCGGATTTGATGCAAATCAGTTGTGAAGGTCAGGTGTATGAATTAAAAAATACGGCAACGCCGCAGGATTTGTGGGATATGGTACGGGGCAATCGTTCATGGGAAAATGCCGTTCTTGCAGATTGTGAAGGAGATATTATTGATTTCCAGACACCATTTCCGGGCGATACGGCGGTTAAATGGGTTCCGATGAACACGCCGGCAGCATACCGGGCGTACCAGCGGTCTCTGATTATGCTTCTGGTGATTGCCGTCAAAGAAATATACGGTGAAGAGGCAGATGTAAAAGTTAAACATACGCTTGGCTCTTCTTTATATTGTGAGTTTAGTGATTCACATGTGCCGTTCCAAAAGGAATTGGATCTTCTGTACAAGCGAATGAAGGCCATCGTTCAGGAAGGACGGGACATCAGTCTGATGACCGTGACGAAAAAGCGGGCAGAAGATTTTCTGATAAAAAATAGGAGAATCAAGGATGCAGAGCTGTTATCACAAATCAATACCGATAAAATTAATGTGAGCCAATGCGGTAATTATGTCGATTATTTTTTTGGACCGATGCTTCCGGATATGAGTTATGCAAAGGTTTTTGATTTGAAATCATATGCACCGGGATTTTTACTGCAGATGCCTCCTCGAGGAAGCATGGAATTACAAAAAATGGAAGAAGCTCCCTTGTTTTCAAGAGTATTTCTGGAAACACAAAAGTGGAGTGAATTAATCGGATGTAACTCACTGATTGATTTAAACAAAGCCATAGAAAACCATACAGTGGGGAATTTAATTTTGATGGCAGAAGCGCTTCACGAAAAGAAGATAGCGGAGCTGGCTGATAAAATTTGTGGTCAAAAACCGGAAGTCCGCTTAGTCTGTATTGCCGGGCCTTCTTCCTCCGGAAAAACAACGTTCATGAAACGCCTGATTATTCATTTATGGGTGAACGGAGTCAAGCCGGTCATGCTGTCGTTGGATGACTACTTCAGGAACAGAGATGAAATGGATAAGTCTGTTTGGGAAGATCTTGAAGCACTTGACCTCCCTTTATTTGAAGAGACAGTAGTGAAACTCTTAGAAGGAAAAGAAGTACGGCTACCCCGTTTCAATTTCATCACCGGAAAAAAAGAATGGGATGAGAAGGCCACAAGACTCGGGGAAGGGCAGCCGATTCTCGTGGAGGGACTTCACGGATTAAATCCGGCATTATCATACTTTGTACCGGGATACCAATGTGTTCATGTATATCTGTCGGCATTAACACAAATTACAATTAATAATCACAATAGAATTTCTACATCGGATACCCGGCTTTTGCGACGAATGGTAAGAGATGCACGAGGGAGAGGGCATGATGTAGAAACTACGCTTGCGCATTGGGATTCTGTCCGTCAGGGAGAAGAAAGAAATATTTTTTCTTTCCAAAATAAAGCTGATTTTATTTTTAACTCTGCCTTGATTTATGAATTACCGGTTTTGAAAAAGCTGGCAAAACCTTTGCTTCAAACAGTAAGTAAAGGCAGTTCCGTGTACCCCGAGGCCCAGCGCTTACTTCACTTTTTAGAGCCATTCTGTGAATTGGATACATCTTTGGTTCCAAGCAATTCACTTTTAAGAGAATTTGTGGGCCACGGCAACGTATAAGCCGGTAAGGAAATTGATTATATCGAAAATATACGATATAATAGAGTCAATTATAAACGGGAGGAACGAAGATGGAAATATGTGATGTGATGATTATCGGAGGCGGTCCTGCAGGCCTTAACGCAGCTTTATATGCTGTAAGGAAAGAACTGGCAACAACAGTGGTCAGTACAGATGTGGGCGGGCAGATGCTTTTGACGAATGAAATTGAAAATTATCTCGGGTTTTCTTCGATATCCGGATTTGAACTGACGGACAAAATGAATGATCATGTCAGGCAATACCCGGTAAAGTTTGTAACTGCTCATGTAAAATCTTTAGTAAAAGAAGAGAACGGTTATTTTGTGGCGCATTTAGACGATGGAAAAACTCTTGCAGGGAAGACTTGCATCGTTACTGCAGGAAAGAGAAGCAGAACTTTAGATATTCCGGGAGAAATGGAATATACGGGCCGGGGGGTCAGCTATTGTGCAACATGTGACGGTCCTTTTTATAGAAATAAGACAGTAGCAATCGTAGGTGGTGGAGATAGTGCCGTTCAGGCGGCTATAGAACTTTCTGTTATTGCCGGAAAAGTATATCTCCTTGTAAGAAGCCGCATTCGTGCATCGGAGATTATAGTAAAAAGGATGGATGAAAAAGAAAATATAGAAGTGCTTATGGAATATATCCCACTGGCAGTTAAAGGGGATAAGAAAATAACATCTGTACGTATCCAAAATAAGAAAGACGGCAAAGAAAGTGAACTTCCGGTGGACGGCTTTTTTGTGGAGGCTGGCGGGGTGCCGAATAACACTTTTTTGCCTGAAAACATAGAGAAAAACAGCCAAGGGGAAATCATTACGGATAAGGAAGGTCGGACTAATATAGAAGGTCTTTTTGCAGCAGGGGATGTGACTGATTGTAAAAACAAACAGATTATTATCGCCGCAGGAGAAGGGGCAGCGGCAGCATTGGCAGCCCATGATTATTTATTGAGGCGTGAATAATGAGAGTTACTAAGGCAATAAAAGCCGAACAGCTGCGCCGTTTATCGGAGCACTACAAGGATGAAGGAACCATGCTCCATTTTTCGAGTCCTTTTACATTGCTTGTAGCGGTTGTTTTATCGGCGCAATGCACAGATAAAAGGGTTAATATCATTACAAACCGTATGTTTCCCCGGCTGGATACACCGGCAAAAATGGTAAAACTTACACAGGATGAAATGGAGAAGGAAATCCACGATTGCGGTTTATATAAAGCAAAAGCAAAAAATATTTTGGGATTATCCCGAATGATTTTAGAAGATTTCGGCGGTGAAGTTCCTGAAAGCTTTGATGACTTGGTTAAATTACCGGGGGTAGGTAGAAAGACGGCTAATGTGGTACGGAGTGTTGCTTTCGGATACCCTGCGATTGCTGTGGATACTCACGTATTTCGGGTATCTAACCGCTTAAAATTATCGATAGGGGATACTCCTGAAAAGGTGGAAGAAGGATTGAAAAAGGCGATTCCCATGAAAGATTGGTCCGCGGCACATCATTGGCTGATTTGGCACGGAAGAAAAGTATGCCGTGCCAGAAATCCAAGCTGTGAAACGTGTTTCTTGGAAGATATTTGTCCTTCCTGTACCGTACGTGCGGAAAATAATAAATAAAAAATAATTATGGCATCAAAAAAGCGGCTCACCGTAGTGAACCGCTTTTTTTGTCAGAACATATTCAAGATTCCATTGAATCCGTAATGGTTTTGATTGAGAAAGGCATCAATTGATTGGGTGACACCAATAGGGGCGGGTGCTGTCAGGAAAAGTAAAAAGGCTGCGAGAAGAGTTATCCCCAAGGCAATGCGGTTCATTTTTCCTTTTCCGCTCATTTCATAATATCCGAAGAGGCGAAGTCCGATGGCAGAGCAGAAGACAACAACCATGCCTGAAAGAGAAAATATACCGAATAATATATTAGCCATAACGAAAGTTATAAAAAAGACCGGTAAGAATATAAATGGAAGATTAAAGGCTAACCGTGTAGGATTTACATTTCTTTTTAAATCGTCAATCCAGTCGGCCATATCAAAACCAAAAAGTCCGGCAGGAATAAAAGAAGCAATGATAACTTTATCCCATGAAGAAGAAAGACGGTCTCTATTATCTCCTACCCACCAGAAAAAAGCACAGAGGGCAACAATCATGAGTCCGCCCAGGATATAGTAAAAGGACTCGGGGATAAATTCGACAAGGAGCATAGAAAGTGTCATTAATACAGAACCTGCTATGATGTAAGGCATAAGTTCCTTGCAGCTCATTTTCTTTTCGGGAAGCATCCGGCTCCGCATTTTTGATAATACTTCTGCCATGAAAACAAGTAAAAATACAGCTAATCCTGCAAACGGGTAGAGAAACAAGAAAATCAGAATAAGAGCAATGGCAGGTACGATTTTCATACCCGAAAAAACTTGCATCTTTTTAAAGTTGACGCGATTTCTCTGGGTGTAAATGGTAAGACGCATAAAAACAAGATAAGTAAGCATCATACCGATTGTTTCTATAGGAGTGGCACCCATATAAAGAAGGGAGCAAAAAACAAGAACCGATAAAACGGCACCGGTAAAGCGGGCAACAAGTGCACTGAATAAACCGATATTCAGAAAATAAACGAGGGTGGTAACAAAGTCCAAAACCGACATCTCCTTAATCAATAATTGAGTTATATGTACTTCCAAAGTATACCTATAAAATGAGGTTGGTGCAAGCTGATAAATAAAAAAATCGGGCAAATGCATTTATTTCCGGTGTTGTACACATCTGATTTGGAAAATAACAACTTTTGAGATAGGGCTCTGAAAAAGATAAAGCTTTTCCGGACTTTTACACACTCTATAAAAGCTGTTAAAATAATAAGAAATACAGATTGAAAATAAAGAAAGGTGAGGTAAAATGGATTCTCTTGTTATAGTAGATTGCCAATATGATTTTATTGAGGGGACTTTAGCCTGCCTGCACAGCAGAGAGGCCGTTTCATATTTAATACAATTCATCAATACCCATGACGTGAAAGCGTTCTATACAGGAGACTGGCACAGTCCCTCTAACCGGTCCTTTCAGGTGAATGGAGGGATATGGCCCGTGCATTGTGTGGCCGGAGAAAAAGGAGCCGCTATCGACCATGATTTTTCTGACAAGGTTATAAAAAAGGATAATAAGCCTTTTGAAGGGAATATTTTCCTCAAAGGTAAAAATGATGAAATAGAAGAATATTCCGCATTTTATGGTGAGAATGAACAGGGAGAGGTATTAAAAGACGTTTTGTCCCGTCACGTATATGTGGGAGGCATAGCTTCAGAATATTGTGTGAAAGAAACGGTCTTGGATTTACTGAAAACGGGGCATACAGTATCTCTTCTTGAAAAGGGAGTAGGTTATGTTAAAAAGGAAGACCATATAAAAACATTAGAACAGTTAAAAAAGGCAGGAGTAAAAATTCTAAAAGAATGAAAGAAAAAACTGTAACAGACATCGGTGAATTTGGTTGTATACGCCATATATTGAAGGACTTTATTTACCGGCCTGAATCAGTAAAACTCGGGGCCGGTGACGACGGGGCAGTTTATGTGACACCTCCCGGATACGATCAGGTGATATCCACAGATACTATGGTCGAGGGAATTCATTTTACCAAAGAAACGATGAGTTTTTCAGATGTAGGATATCGTATCTGTGCTGTTAATTTCAGTGACATGGCGGCAATGGGAGCAGAACCGGTAGCCCTTGTGTTGTCGCTTGCACTGCCCAAAGATTTACCACTTGAGGATTTAGAGAATTGCTATCACGGTATTCGTGAATGCTGCAGGAAATACAGTGTCAATTTACTCGGAGGTGACATGACTGCATCTTTGGGTGGTGTGATATTGACAGGAACTGTTGTGGGTATAGTGGCGTCAGACCGGGCGGTGAAACGGAGCGGGGCACAGGTGGGAGATGTGGTTTTTGTTACAGAAACGGTAGGAGATTCTGCAGCAGGGCTTGCAGCCATCTTGCATCAATGCGATACGGACTTTCCAGGTCTCACCAAGCGGCACAGAAGACCTGAAGCACAGATTCAATTAGGGAAAATACTTCGTGAAGCAGGAGCCACTTCACTTAATGATATTTCAGACGGGCTTTCTCAGGAGTTGAATGAAATAGCGGCAGCCAGCCGGGTTATTATAAATTTGGACAAAGATAAAATTCCTTTGTCGGAAGAAACAATCCGGTTGGGTAAACGTCTTGGTACAGATTCTTTGAACTGGGCATTCACCGGTGGAGAAGATTATGAGCTAGCAGGAACGATAAGCCCGAAAAACTGGGAAAAAATAAAAGGAAGCCACCCGGTAACAAAGATTGGTATTGTCTGTGACAAAGGTGCGGGACAGGTTTTTGTAAAGAGTAAAAACGAAAAGGTATTGATGATTCCCAAGGGGTATGATCATTTTCGTACATAAGGAGGAATAGCAATGTACACATTGGTAGTAATCAGACATGGAGAAAGTGAATGGAATAAATTAAATTTATTTTGCGGCTGGACAGATGTAGATCTGACGGAAACCGGATATGCAGAAGCTAAACAGGCCGGAAGTCTCTTAAAAGAAGGCGGATACCGGTTTGATATCTGCTATACATCTGTTTTAAAGAGAGCTATCCATACCGCTTATACCGTTTTGGATGAGCTGGATTTGGCCTGGATTCCCATGATTAAGGATTACCGTTTGAATGAACGTCATTATGGGGCATTGCAGGGCTTAAATAAGTCAGAAACGACAGAAAAATATGGGGAAGAACAGGTGCACCTCTGGAGACGTTCTTATGATGTGCAGCCGCCGTCATTGGATAAAGACGATCCGAGAAATCCGAAAAAGCAGGCGCCTTATCAAAAAATTAAGGGTGAAGTGGAATTACCGCTGACAGAATGCTTGAAAGATACAGTGGCGCGGGTGGCTCCCTATTTTGAGGAAGAAATTAAACCGCAGATTGTCGCAGGGAAAAAGCTTTTAATTGTAGCCCACGGTAATTCCATACGGGCATTGAGAAAGCATCTGGAAGGAATTTCCGATAAGGAAATTGCAGGAATGAATATTCCCACAGGAGTACCGTTGGTATATCATTTAAATGAAGATTTTACAGTACGGGATGTTTCTTATTTGGGCGATCAGGAAGCTGTTCAAGCAAAAATTGATGCAGTGAAAAAACAGTCTGCCCGTTCTAAATAGTTTTGGAGTAACAGATAAGGTATGGAAGAGGAGCATTAATAGAAATGAACTCTATGTTTTATGCACCCGACGGAGCCGCTTTGATTTTGGAAGGCGGAGCCATGAGGGGCGTTTTTGAGGCAGGAGTTTTGGACGCTTTTCTTGAAAAAGGTCTTCGTTTTCTCAAAGTAGTAGGGACTTCTGCGGGTGCCATGCAGGCTATCTGCTATTTATCGGAGCAAAAAGGACGGAATATACGGATTAATGCTAAATATTGCAACGATAAACGGTATATGGGGTTCAGACATTTACTTAAAAAGAGGAATTACTTCAATTTTGATTTTATGTTCGGGCAATTGACTTATAAGCTGGATCCGATTGATATAGAAGCATTGGAAAATACAAAATCCGATTTACGGGTTGTGGTAACTAATTGTTTCAATGGGCAGGCCGAATATATTTCAAATAAAGACTATCCGGTTGACGAGTATATGAATGTCATAAAAGCAAGTGCGTCAATTCCTTTGCTGTCGCCACCTGTTAATATCGGTGATGTGCTTTATGCGGATGGAGGAGTTGCTATGCCTTTGGCTCCGCTCCCGGAAGAACTGCCTTTCCCAACGGCCAAACCGGTGTATATATTGACCAGAGATGATTCTTACCGAAAAAAAGAAATACCCGGCATATGTAAACCTTTTATAGGTTTTATGGCAGGAAATAAATATCCGGCGGTACTGAGTGCCTTGTACCGGGTTCCTTCCGTATATAATCAAAAAATGGAAATGCTGTTGCGTTTGGAAGAAAAAGGGGAAATATTTATTATACGACCCCAAGGGCCGGTTTCCGTGAAAAGGGCAGAAACCGATTCTGATAAACTTCTGCAGCTTCATAATGAGGGATACCGTATAGGAATGGAACGTTTTGATGAATTGATGGGGTGGCTGTATGAATGAAGTGGTAATAAAAACCTTTTCAGAGCAGGAAACAGTGGCATTTGGCGAATGGTTGGGGCAACGTGCGGTGAATCACTTATTTATTGCGCTTTCCGGAGATTTGGGGGCAGGTAAAACTCATTTTGTCCAGGGACTCGCCAAAGGAATGGGCATTGATGAAATTGTCACAAGTCCTACGTTCACGATTTTGAACTGTTATGACGGACCATTACCGCTTAAGCATTTTGATTTCTACCGGCTGGACAGAGAAGATGATTTGTATAATATAGGCTGGGAAGAATATAGTGTAGGCGGCGTAACGGTAGCCGAATGGGCAGATTTGTTTCCGCGGATGATTCCGGAGGAAAGTATTTTTATAGCAATAAAATATATTAATGAAACAGAAAGGGAATTTCATATTTCCTGGGGAGAAAAAGCGCCCCTTTCTGTGGCAAAGGAGATTTTAAAATATGCTTCTGGCAATTGATACATCTTCGTTTGTCTTAAGCTGTGCTCTTGCAGAGGAAGATAAACTCGTATCAGAATGGACTGTGCAGAGAAAACTTACACATTCTGAGCAATTGGTGCCGCACATGGATGCCATGTTAAAAGAGGCGGGCGTTGAGAAAAAAGATATCACTGCTATTGCAGTGGCAAAAGGGCCGGGGTCTTTTACAGGTCTCCGTATCGGTCTGGCGACTGCCAAAACGGCTTCTTATTTATGGAAAGTACCGTTAATCGGAGTGAATACATTGGAAGCTCTTGCTTATAATATGGCAGGTGCACAGGCATTTATTTTACCTTTAGAAGATGCGCAGCGGGGTAATGTGTATGCTGCCCTTTACGGTGCATTTGATGAAATATGGGAAGAAGCACCGGCGGAGGCAGCTCCTTTGGAAGAGGTACTTGAGGCTGCGGTACGTCATGGAGGACCTGTTATAGCGGTCGGCGAAAGTGCAGATACCTATAAAAAAGAGATTTTTTCTGCAGGCATTCAGATAGCACCACCACAAAACAGATGTTGTCGTGCATCATCCGTTGCTATGGCAGGCTGGTATCATATGAAAAAAGGGGAAACCGATGATCCTTTGACGTTGCTTCCCAACTATATCCGCAGAAGTGAGGCAGAGGTCTTATGGGAGAAAAAACACGGTATCATATTGTAATAGAGGAAGCAACAGCGGAAGACTCAAACAGTATTTATGAAATAGGATGCCAATGCTTCCCGGATGCATGGCGGGAAGAAACAATAAAGAATGATTTGGTCGGTGCACACAGTCAATATTTCGTTGCGAAAATAAATGGGGGAATAGTGGGCTACGGGTGCTTCTGGTTTGTGGCTGATGAAGCGCAATTGGTAAATATCGGAGTTTATCCCTCGTTTCGTAGAAAAGGTGTAGCCGAGGAAATCATAAAAAGAGGGATTTTAGAAGCGGTAAGCCGTCACATGCAGACGATGTTTTTGGAGGTTCGTGTCAGTAATCTGGCAGCACAAAAACTGTATTGGAAATATAATTTTAAAGTAGTCAGTGTAAGAAAAGATGTATATGAATTACCTAAGGAAAACGGATATATCATGTCCAGACCGTTATAAGGAGTCAGAATGAAAATTTTAGCATTTGAAACAAGCTGTGATGAAACATCCTGTGCTGTTGTAGAAAATGGCAGGCAAGTGCTTTCAAATATTATTTCCACCCAGGTTCCCATCCATAAAAAATTTGGAGGAGTAGTACCTGAAATTGCATCCCGGCATCATATAGAAGATGTATTACCTGTTGCTATAGAAGCATTGGAACAAGCTCAATGTACATGGGAAGATTTAGATGCTATTGCCGTTACGCAGGGACCGGGACTTGTCGGCGCCTTACTGGTCGGAGTAGCAGCGGCTAAAACGGCAGCGTGGGCATTGGATAAACCGCTGATAGCCGTAAATCATATGGAAGGGCATATTTTTGCAAATCTTCTTCAATATCCTGATTTAGAGCCTCCGTTTTTATCTCTTGTGGTTTCAGGCGGACATACGATGCTTGTAGTTGTCAAGGATTATAATACTTTTGAACTTTTGGGGCAGACAAGAGATGATGCGGCAGGGGAGGCTTTTGATAAAATCGCAAGGATTATGGGATATCCTTATCCGGGTGGGCCGCATATTGACAGGCTTGCCCAATCGGGTAACCCTGAGGCGATGCATTTTCCGCTTGCTCTCCGGAAGGAACATAGCTTTGACTTTTCCTTTAGCGGATTGAAGTCTTCTGTAATTAATTATTTGCACACGAAAGAAATGAAAAAAGAGGAAGTTTCTTTTGAAGATGTGGCGGCATCTTTTCAAAAAGCGGTCGTTGATGCTCTTGCTTCAAAAACAATGGCAGCTATTGAAAAAACAGGATTATCGACCGTTGCTCTTGCAGGAGGGGTAGCAGCTAATAGTGGACTCCGTGGGGTATTAGAAAAAGAATGTAACCTTAGAAATATCCGTATGTGTCGTCCGGATTTGATTTTATGTACTGATAATGCCGCTATGATCGGATGCCGTGCTTATTATATGGCACACGCGGGTGACTATGCAGAAATGACCTTGAATGCAAATCCGAGGCTTCCCTTTTTAGGAAATTAAAAAGATGATTGACAGAGGAAATGATGAGTCAGCTTTATTCTTTGGCCCGGGAAATGACGGGTTTAACGGATGTACAAATAAAAATTCTGAATCATATCCAGAAAGCATTGCCTTTTGCTGCAGATATCGCAAAAAGTCAGATTTATATTTGTGCCAAGGGAAATAATAAAAGGGTATCTGTTGTTTTATTGGCGGAAAAGCCTTCTTATACGATGGGAAATACCTATTTCCGGCCGGGGGATGCTTATTTTGACGAAGAATTTGCTCTTGTGGAGAATGTATTTGCCACAGGCCACAAGGTGGTAGGGCGCAAAGAATTGGATTTCGGGCGCATGGTGGCATTGACAGCTTATCCGGTTGTCGACAATGCAGGGATTCCATTTGCGGTAGTTGCTTTTATGTCAAATTCTCAAAAACAACAGCAGGTATTAACGGATACGGCGTATATGCTGTTGCAGGTACCCTTGGAAAATGGAGAATACCAAAATCTCCGACCTCAGGACGGAATTATGATTCTTGATTCGGTAGGGCGAATTATTTACGCCAATGATATGGCGGAAGATTTATATTTCGTCTTGGATAAAGAAACTGCAGATAAAAAAGAAATCTCCGGTCATACAGTGGTTCATTTTCCTCTGATAGATACAATTATGGAAACGAAGAAGCCTGCTTATGGTGAAAAGATATCCGGAGAAATGACACTTTCAGCATGGGGAATGCCAATTCTTTCCGGAGGGAGAGTCTCCCGCACTGTTTTGCTTATCAGTGATGTGACAGCTGTGCGGGAAAAGGAAAAGCAAATTCTGGTCAAAGATTCTGTTATACGGGAAATTCACCATCGTGTTAAAAACTCGTTAAATACGATTGCAGGAATGCTCCGTCTCCAAGCCCGCCGTTCCGATAATGAAGAAACGAAAACCGCTTTAAAAATAGCGGTAAATCGTATAATGGGAATAGCCCAGATTCACGATATTCTCGCTGTTCAAAGCGGGGACAGGATTGACTGGAATATACTTTTGGATAAGATGAGTAAGCTTTCTTTGGACAGTCTGGCAACTTGCCGGGTTGAGCTTATAAGAGAACGGACAGAAAAGCCGTGTATTGTTTTGTCGGAAAAAGCATTACCCTTGGCAATCGCAAGTAACGAATTAATTCATAATGCTATAGACCACGGATTTAATGGACTCGAAAAAGGACAATTGGCGGTAGGGACAAAAATAGAAAATAATGAAATTCATGTGTATATAAAAAATGATGGAATCCCTTTACCCCCGTCTTTCAATCAAAAGACATTCGATTTGGGACTGCAAATTGTTCGTACACTGGTAGAAATAGAACTGAATGGAACTTTTGAATTGAAAAATGAAAACGGGCGGGTAGCTGCTCATATACGGTGCCCTGTATCTATGCTGGAGGGATCTGATGGGTGAACATTACAGAATCGTTATAGCCGATGATGAAGCTATCTTGTGTATGGATTTAAAAGAGATATTGGAAGAAGCAGGTCATCAGGTGGTAGGTGTTGCCGGGGACGGGCTTCTTGCATTGGAGCTTGTTAAGCAAAAAAAACCGGATTTAGCTATTTTGGATGTGAAAATGCCGAAGCTTGACGGTTTGCAAGCCGCTAAAATGATTGCCCACGAAAATATGGCACCGGTTGTATTACTGACTGCATTTGGTGATGCGGAGATTATTGAAAAAGCGAAAAAATCGAATGTTTTCGGATATGTTATAAAGCCAGTGGAAGAAAAAACTCTTTTTCCGGCCATCCAGATAGCAGTCAGCCAGTTCAGGAATAAAATGGAAATAGCCGGTCGCATAAAAAATATGGAACGGGAATTAGCATCCCGTAAAATTATAGACAGAGCTAAAAGTTTACTGATGGAACATTATGAAATGACGGAAAAAGAGGCACATCATAAGATGCAGGAAGTGAGTATGAAACGGGGATTGGCACTTTCCGAAGTGGCGCAACGCATGATAAAGGAGATTATGAAGAAACAAAACCGATAATGTGTTATTTGAAAGGAGAGCAAAAATGAAATTTACATTTTATGGACATGCATGTTTCCTGTTGGATACGGAAAAAGAAAAACTGCTTTTCGATCCGTTTTTATCGGGGAATGATTTGGCAGCAATAAAAGCAAATCAAGTAGAAAGTGATTATATTCTGTTGTCCCATGCTCATGCGGACCACTTGGGGGATGCCCCGCAAATTGCAGAACGAACGGGTGCAAAGGTTATTGCCATTCCTGAAATTATTGGCCAGTTCCCCGAAAGCGTTACCAATTTCCAACCGATGAATCTGGGCGGTATTTATAAAGCACCCTTCGGTTCTTTAAAAATGGTAACCGCAATGCATAGTTCCGGCGTTCCGGGCGGTATTGCGGCAGGATTCATTATCAAATTCAATGAAGGTATTACCGTATATTATTCAGGAGATACCGCATTATTTGGCGATATGAAATTATTTGGTGAGCTTTTTGACATTGATTATGCCGTATTACCTGTCGGCGATAATTACACAATGGGGCCGGAAGATGCATTGATAGCAACCCGGCTTTTAAAAGCAAAAACAATGATTCCCCTGCATTACAACACATGGCCGATTATTGCTCAGAATCCCCAGGATTTAAAAGAACGAGCCGCGAAAGAAAATGTTTCTATCAAAATGATAAATCCCGGAGAGTCTATTGAATTATAAAAAACTTATAAATAGATCAATTTATGGGATCAATTATAAAAAACTTCTTGAGTCTGGACTCGGTATTTTACCGGCTCCGGACTTTTAATGTATATAGGCTGGTTGTTGTCATACTGAAACTACTGGCTGATAGAAAAGAAGAGAACCTTTATTTATAGAAATTCAGGATAAAACTTATCTATAGAATGAGAAAAATCTTTTATGAAAGAAACAAAAATATTATGCTTGCATTAAAAATGGGGGGGGGTAGTATAATAAAAAATAATAAACATAAAAAAGAATACAGGCCGCAAGGCGAGCGGGGAATTTGGTGAGAATCCAAAGCTGTCCTGCAACCGTAACGGGAGTTTTTTCATCGCAAGTCTTTCACAAAGAGATGAAAAAATGAAGAACGAAGCCGGAGTGCCGCTTTCAATCCGCAAGATCTGCGAGGTATGGATCGGATTTTTCCCTATCAAAATTTATAGTGGAAACTTTTCGACTGACCTCGATTTTTTTTATGACAGTTGCCATTTGGCATATCCCATAGCGGTCTTGGGATTTTTTCAAGGGAGAGACTTTTAGTAAAAATAAATACGAAAGGAAGTGGGAACGGCCGGAACGAAAAGCGGAGTATGGGGAAATCATAGTAGAAGTATAAAGTTGTGCAAGAAAGAGGAGCATCTATGAGAATGAAAAGAAAAACAATTCTGAAGAGCGTAGTGCTGGCGGCACTTTGCTTCGGCGTGTCCGGAATTTCCCAGGCTGCCAATTATGAAACAGTTTTGATAGGAACGGAAGCGGATAAAAAAGTGATGGGTGACACCATGACAATAGACGGGAGAACCTCGTCTTATACGTTCAAGGAAGACACCACGATTACGGCTCGTTTTAATTGGCAGGATATGGTTAAAGATCCTTATTATATTGATACAGGTAAGCAGGGATACATCGGTGCTATCCAGCCGGGCGGCATGTACAGTGACGGATATAAGCCGAAAGGTCCTCATCAGGATATGATTTTCCATATGAACGGTCATAACCTGACGGTCTATAATTATACAGATACGGGAATCGGTAAAGTCGACCCGCAAAAACCCGGGCAGGGGGCTTATGTAGGGACGACTGCTGTCTGGGTATCTACGCCCAACAAAGTGGAAATTAATGATGTGAATAAAGCGGATTTTATTTTGAATGCAACCGGCTACTATGTGTCGGGATTATATGCAGGCTATTACAGAGGACTGGGAAACGAAGAAAAGGAACTCGCGGATCGCCGGCCCGGTCTTTATATTCACAATAAGCCGGGGTGGGAACATGCCGTACGTTGTTTTTCTGATGGAGCGCAATACAAAGAAAACATCACCGGCGTTAAAATTTTCAACCGTGGTGAACTCATTATTGATGGATACATCGATTTTTATAGGCAAGTGACAGAAAAAGGTAAAAAAGTTGATAAATATTGGGGACTCGATGTCAATACCATGGGGAATGGCTGGAAAGAATATAGTGCGCACTTTAAAACGGCAGGTGGCCGTTGGGGTGGACTGTATCTCTATGGAAAATCCCTTCTGGAATTAAACACAGAAATGGATGACAAAGGAAATGTAAAAGCCCTTGGAAATGAAGTCCAGATGGTAGGTGATGTAAGCTACAACACGAGTTGGAGCCGAGATGAACCCGCCGTTGATTTAGCCATTACAGGGAAAAACTCGTTTTGGAGAGGTTTGAACAGTTCAAATAAATATGAAGTAAGGAATCTATTCTTGACAGATGGTGGCCGCTGGGAACAGGCGGGCGGTAAAATTCACAGTTTCCATGGGGGGAAAACAGAAAAAGAAAGCGGAATCATTTTTATAAAAAATGCCCGTTTTAACCACGGAGTAATCAATATTGCGGATTATGAAGGATGGAGTACGCTTATGGTGAACCGGCAAGAGCCGGGGGCAGGCCACCTTGAGATTGCATCCGCAAAAAAAGGTTCAGGAGTCATTGTACAAACGAATTCCGAAGGATTGGATATTACAGACGATAAGAAGGTAAATGGTGTGCTGGAGGATCTTGCGGGACGGCTTATCTATACCGGATATACTCACGGAGAAAATAATCTTTCAGGAAAGGTAAAAATTGCTGAAGGACTCACGACGGAATCAGCAGAAAAGAAAGTAGGAACGATTTCATTTAATCCGTCTACCGGGGAAGGTTACTATCTCAAACAACTTAAGACAGATTTTACGACGACTCTTACAGGACAAATGGCAGTCGATCAGGAATATGTAGATGCCAATGTTATTCTTTCCGAGGGCGTTGTCAAAGCAAAAAAACCGTCGACCATTAAGGTGAAAGATAAGGCAGCTATAGGAACTTCAGAAGGACATGCATTGCGTGTTGACCTGAACCGGCAGGACTGGACGGCAGAATCGGAACGAAATGGAGGAGCAACGATTGAAGCAACAGGAAAAGATGGAACCGCAGAGATTGTATTCGATCACCAGTTTAAGATAGTATCGAAAGGAACGGGAGATTTAGTCGGCATTCATGCGGTTGATACGACGAAGGATGGACAGAAACAGCTGCAGGGCATTTCTATGAAAATGAATAACGGGGCCAATTTAAAAGAGGAACAGGAAAAAAATAAAGGGCTCTTATTCAAGGCGGAATTGACGGGTGAAGGGACGTATACAGCTGTCAGGGCTGATAAAGGAAGTAAAATTGGTTTAATTGGCTATCTTGACTTTGATCTTGAAAAAGTACCGAAGGCCACTCTTTTGGAGGCAAGAGATGGGGGAGAAGTATCTGTAAAATCTGCAAATAACAAATATAATCGCCAACTGGCAGATGGGAAATCGGAAATGATAGATGGATTTTATACAATTTCCCAATTACAGACCAAGGGGTATATGGCTAAAGCACTTAACGGAGGCAAGGTGACATTAGGCGGTGCACAGGGCTGGAAAACCCGGGGTGATATCTACACAGAAAAAGGAGAACAAGGAGTAGGCGAAGTTACCTTGAATGTGGCTAGTTATGGCGGAGAGTGGTATGGCGGTGCTCATGGGAACGGGAAATTTACTCTCAGGTTGGACCCAACAAGCTATAGCAGTGACCGCGTTGCAAAAAATATATGGCATAATGAGTGGCAGCAAGAGTCACTGCGTGGAACTAGCTCAGAAATTACACAGACTATCTTTAGTGGAGTCAGCACAGGGAAAGAACCGTGGATCTTTCAAAAAGACGCAGGAGATATACGAATAAAAGAATTTGATCCGGTATCAAGTTCATGGGGAAAGTTACAGTCAAACCTCTATGTATATTATGAACATGATCAGAATATACCTTCTAAGATTATCGGTGGGGACTTAATTATTGATAAAGTTACCTCCGGGAAAGAGGGGGGAGAGGCACTGGTCCATCTTCGGACGGGTCCAATGGGAATTGATTTGACAAATAAGGAACAGCTAAATACGGTATTCAGTTCTCTTGCAAAAAAACTTGTCTATATGGACTATACGAATGGTAAAAGAGCCGTAACTGGAACAGTAGGAATTGCGGAAGGCATCTTGACTTCATCTGCCACAAAAATGATTAATGTAAAGGATATTGGTTTTGATAAAACTGGACGAGGATTGTATCTGGCGCAGAAAGCGAATTTATTTACCGTCCCGATTACAGGTGGGGAAGATAAGCCCTATGCAGATGCATTAGTAAAGAACGGGGCAAACTATATCTTTAACGAAGATAGTACGATTGCAGTTACATCAGACAAAGAAATAGCAGGCTTGTATCTGGCAGATTCAGCAAATCTGAATATAAATAGTACAAATGCAAAATTAACTATTTCCGCTGATGGTACAAAAAATATGGCAGGAGTCGTAGCTGGCATTCTTGTAAAAAATGATGGCACGCTTGTTCAGCATACAGGAGATCTAAATATTTCCGTTAAAGGAGATAAAAAGGTATATGGTATTCTTGCTGAAGGAGATGGGGAAGGAAAAACACAAACGATTACTATCGATACGCGTGCACAAGGTTTTTTGCATAATGAAAAACGAATCAAAATAACTGGAGAAAGTAGTGTAAAAGATGGATTTACCGCAGTCGCTGCTAATCATGGTGGAAAGATTTTTATTGAAAGTAGTATGGATGTTTCCGGGAAAGAAGGAATCTTATTCTATGCGGATCATAAAGGAAAAATCGATGTACAAGCCGGAGGAGAAGTTGAAAGACCAGAATACTCTACGGGAGCTCAAATAGGTTGTACATTCCATATGGGAAAAGGCATATTAGCACAGGCTGGGCGTGGTGGTGATATTAATATTTCAACTGCCTATCAGGGGACATCACTTATCGGAGATGTTTACACCGATATTGATGGAGAAGCCGGTAAAGTATCTATTTTGCTGGGAAACGATGGTACATGGCATGGTGGTATAAAGGGAACTGGAATTTCAGAACTGACATTATATGGCAGCCATAAACTGATAAAACAAGGTGAAGATTATCTTGAGACCGATTGGAAAAAGAGTGTCTGGACGAATGAATGGGAAGCAGGGGAAGGAGGAGCCTATGTTTCAAAAATTAATGGAGGAACAAGCAGCGGAGGAATCGTTTATCAAAAGAGTCCAGAAAAGCTTACCGTTGATTCTTTAAAGGGAAGTATCTGTATACGTTATGACCATGATAAGAGTAATCCGGCGAAACTCATTGGTGGGGATATAGTTATTAATAAAGCGGAGAAATTAGGATGGAGCAATCCTAAAGTGATTATACTGACAGGGAAAGAAGGTATTGACTATACAAATGAATTGACAAGAGGGAAAGTATTTAACAATCTTGCAAGTAAGGTATACTATCACGGGGAATCCAATACGCTTTATGGGTATCTGTCATTAAGAAATAATATGTTTGACGACAATGAAAAAATGGTAGGTAAGAATGGAGAAGTCATCGGTCATGGACGTAGTTTTATGGCAAACTTCAACAGCAAAACTGGACAAGGCTATTACTACTATGAAGCCCCTGAACAGATAGAGAATGCCTTTACTACGACACTCACGGGCCATAACAAAATCAAAGACACCAACAAAATGACAAATACCGCCGACTACCAATATGCACAAGGCGGTGTCATCAATAAAGAAACGGGTGCCTATGAATTTAAGACAAAAGGAAATACAGTCGCCAATACCATTCACGTAGGAGATAAAAACACCATCACCTACGGAGAGGCGGCAACACCGGAAACAGCCACCGCAGCCATAGCGGCACAAGACCTGGACATCACCCTCTCCGCAGAAAATACACTCGATATAAAAGCCAAAGCAGAAACGGATAAACAAAATGCTGTCGGGATTTACACAGGAAAAGACAAAACACTGACACTCACTGCCGATGACCTTGTGATCACCGCCCAAGCGGAAAAAGGGAAAGCCTACGGTATCTATAACGAAGGAACTGTTACCCATAAAGGAAAACTCACGGTAAAAGAAGCGGACACCGCCCTATGGAACAAACAAGGAACTGTCACCCTTGACACCGCCAACATGACCGCAAACGAAAATGGAATCATCGGCGAACAAGGAACAACGACCGCCGTACGCAACCTCTCTCTCCGCATGAAAGACCACAAAGCAGCCGTTGAAACAAAAGGCGGTATTATTAGGATAGCCAAAGAAGAAAACAAACCCGGAAATGTCGACCTCAAAGGAGATATACTCCTTAACGGAAAAGGAATGGTAGACCTTACCCTTAAAGGACAAGGAAACAACTGGGAAGGCACACTCAAAAACAGTGACGGAACGATGAACCTGACACTCCAAGACAACGGCGTATGGAACAACAAAAACGACATGAGAGAAGACGGCACCTATATCAATAAACTCGTAGGGGCCAAAGACAAACAAAAAGCGGGCACTATCATCCAAAACAATCCAAGTGATATGATTATTGATAACTACCAAGGACATACCAAAGTACTCTATGCCCATGATAAAGAAAACCCGAAAACCGTCATAGGCGGAAACATCACCATCAATGCCGCCGAAAAAGAATCAGGCATTACACTCCTCACCGACAGAGAAAATATCGGGCTTGGAAATGATGCAATCACCCCCGTATTGGAAGCACTGGCAAACAAACTCACCTATAAAGATGCCGTACAAAACAAAGACAATCTCAAAGGAGAAGTCGGACTCACCGAAAGCCTGACCGAATCCTCAGCCATCATCAAACTCTCTGACCTGGAATTTGATAAGAATGGCAAAGGACACCTCAAAGGAAACATCTATGACGTATATGAAGACGGAACCAAAGAAGTCCATACAGGAGACATCGTATACGGAAACAAACAAACAGCCATGATGAGAGGTGCCAAGAGTGCCATGCTTGCCACATCCATGATATGGAGAGCCACAAACAACGATGTCCAAAAACGGATGGGAGACCTCAGACAAGGAATGGAAAATGAAACCGGAGCATGGGGAAGAATCGGCGGCGGAAAAATGACCTTCGACAAAGACGGAGGACAATTCAAAACCACCTTCACTGACTATATGGCGGGCTATGACAAACAAATAGGAAAAGACAAAACAACAAGAGCCGGAATAGCGGTAGGCTATATCAGAGGAAACGACAGCTATGAAAAAGGAACGGGCAAGAGCCACCTGACCACCATAAACCTCTACACGACAAAAATAAACAGCGACGGCACATATTTCGACATCATAGCCAGAGCAGGCAAACTGAAAAACAAATACACCGTATACAACGACTACGGCAAAACACTTAAAGGCGACTACAAAACAAACGGATACAGCCTCTCTCTTGAGTACGGCAAACGGATAGAAAAAGAAGACGGAAAATACCTTGAACCGTCAGCAGAACTTACCTGGGGGCGCATAGAAGGAAAAACTTATGAAGCCCAAAGCGACTATGCAGGAGGAACCGCCCTTGCCATAGACCAAGAAGCCTACGACAGCCTGATAGGAAGAATCGGAATGAAAGCGGGCATCCGGAAGCAAAACAAGAGCGCCTACATAGGCCTCTCACTGGAACACGAATTCCAAGGAGATTTTGACACCGGCTACAAAACCGCAGGAGAAAAAGCAAAAACAACCCATATGAACCTCAAAGGGACATGGCTTAACATCAGCTTGGGAGGAACATATACACTCTCCGAAAACAGATACATCTACGGAACTGTCGAAAAAGACTTCGGAGGAGATATCCAAACCGACTGGAGAATCAATGCGGGTATGCGCCTGAGATTCTAAGAAAGGAACAGAGGAAAGAAGAAAAACACAAACCAAATACAGGATACTTGCTGCATGAGCAAGTATTGCAGCAAGTATCCTTATTTCCTCTAAGGAAACAAAAAGGCCTCATTACGAGTGGGGTCTTTTTGTGTGCCGGGGGACAAAAATGAAATATGAAACAAAATAATAAAAAGCAAAGATAAAAAATGAAAAAAGAATGACATCATGAGGTGTAAAATATCTTTGAAGTGTTGACATTCTTGGATACACGGCATATACTAATAATGTAGTTTAGCACTCGTTCTTAGTGAGTGCTAATAAAAAGGTGACTGAAATGGAAAAACGAAGAATGGATGATGCTCTAAATGGGATGAATGAATTAAATGAGAGAAAAAGAAAGGTATTGTGGGCGATAGTCCAGGATTATTCATCGACGGCAGAACCGGTAGGTTCAAGAACAATAGAAAAGAAATATAATCTGGGTGTAAGCAGTGCGACCATAAGAAATGAAATGCAGGACCTGGAGGATGAGGGATATTTGGAACAGCCGCATGCATCGGCAGGAAGAATCCCGTCTATAAAAGGATACCGGTACTACGTAGAGCGGTTGATGCAGCCGGCTTCTGTAACAACGGAAGAGGAATTGGCACTTGAGCAAATGTTGACAAAGTATGCCACAAAGGTGGATGAAATATTTAGAAACATGGCCAAGGTGGTAGCCATGCTCACACATTCCCTTTCGGTTTCCGCATCTTCAGGAGAATCAAGCGCCTTTAATTATGTAAGATTTCTTCCTCTGGACAATGAACGGGCGATTCTTCTTGTAGTAACTGATGATGGCACTGTATCCGATGCCATTGTGAATATTCCGGAAAATTCATCATTTGATGAAATGCAGCTGATAGCAGATAAGCTCAACCGTTTTCTTCATGGTAAGAATATTGACGGAGTGAATGAGTCATTGATTATGTCTTTCCAAAAAGCTGTAGAAAAGGATTTATCATCTTATATCCCCATTTTCAATGCCATGAATGAAGCATTGGCACCAAAAAATAAAGTGTATTCCGGTGGGGCATCCCAGTTGATTGAACAGCCGGAATTTCAAAATGTGGAAAGGGTACAGGATATCTTAAATCTTTTGGAAGAAAGAGATATTTTGGAAAGTATGCTTTTGTCTTCAATGGATAAACCGATTGCTGTTCATATCGGATCTGAAAATTTATTTAAATCGTTTTCAGATTTGTCGGTTGTCAGAGCACAGTTTACTTCCCAGGGACGGGTAATAGGATCTGTAGCAGTTTTGGGACCCACACGAATGCAGTACAGCAAGATTATCGGGATGATGTATTTTATGCAACAAAGATTGAATACGCTTTTGAAGGAAGAGGAATAATAACAGATTATTATCCGAAAAAAATAATAATTAAATTTAGGAGGTTCCGCTGATGACGGAAAATAAAGAAAAAAATGAAATTCATGTGAGTGAAAGTCCCGGAGAAGAAGATATACAGACCTCGGAATCAAAGCACTCCGAAGGATTGGAAAAAGAAGCGGTATCTTTAAAAGAAGAGGTTGAGAAGGCCGAGAAAGCCATGAGAGAACTGAGGGATAAGAAAGAAGAAGCAGAATCAAAACTGGCAACTTCACTTTCCCAGTATATAAGGCTTCAGGCAGACTTTGATAATTTTCGCCGGCGTACCCGGGAAAATGAGAGCAAGATGACAGATATTGTACGGGGAGATACATTAAAAGCCTTTTTGCCTTTAATTGATAACTTTGAAATGGCTTTGGTGCAAATAAAGAAGAGCGATCCCGGAGATGCTTTTATCCAAGGGGTTGAAATGTTGGTGAAACAATTCGTAAAAACATTAAATGACTTTGGTGTAACAGAAATAGAGGCCCAAGGAAAGCCGTTTGATCCATATTTCCATGAGGCGGTTATGCAAATTGTATCTGAGGATTTGGAAGATGATACAGTAGCTGTGGTATTAAAGAAGGGCTATATGTATAAAGATACGGTTCTGCGGCCTGCATCTGTACAGGTGTCTCATAAGCCATAAAATAAATAAAGTTAAAACTTGATTGGTGTAGATAAAAAAGAAAGGGGACATTTTAAATGTCAAAAGTAATTGGTATTGATTTAGGAACAACTAACTCTGTTGTAGCAGTTATGGAAGGGGGAGAACCTGTTGTCATTCCTAATGCGGAAGGTTCCCGTCTGACTCCTTCGGTAGTAGGATTTTCTAAAACAGGGGAGCGTCTTGTAGGACAGCTTGCTAAAAACCAGGCAGTTTCAAACCCGGATAGAACCATTGTATCTATCAAACGTCATATGGGTGAATCTGATTATAAAGTGAAAATAGGAGATAAATCTTATACACCGCAGGAAGTATCCGCGATGATTCTTCAGAAGCTGAAAGCGGATGCGGAGGCCTATTTGGGAGAAAGCGTAACGGATGCCGTTATCACCTGCCCGGCTTATTTTACCGACAGCCAGAGACAGGCGACAAAAGATGCAGGTGCCATTGCGGGACTGAATGTACTCCGTATCATTAATGAACCGACCGCCTCTTCTTTGGCATATGGTCTGGATAAGGTCAATGACGGCAAAGAACACAGATTCCTTGTTTATGACTTGGGGGGCGGTACATTTGATGTATCCATCTTAAATTTGGCGGACGGTGTATTTGAAGTAGAAGCATCTCACGGTAACGGACATCTTGGCGGAGACGATTTCGATGCCCGTATCATGGATTGGATTGCGACCACATTTAAGGCACAGAACGGGTTTGAACTCCGCCGTGATCCCATGACAAATAAAAGATTAAAAGAGGCGGCGGAAAAAGCCAAAATTGAGTTGTCCAATGTAATGACTACGGATGTAAATCTTCCGTTCCTCACGATGGACATGAATGGGCAGCCGGTGCATTTTGATGCGTCTTTAACCCGTGCAATGTTTGAAAAGATTACCGAAGATCTGGTTCAGGATACGGTGGAACCGATTGATATTGCGCTTAAGGATGCGGGTCTGACGGTAAATGATATTGATAAAGTACTCCTCGTAGGCGGATCTTCCCGCATTCCGGCGGTACAGGCATTAATCAAGAATAAATTTGGAAAAGAACCGAGCAAGAGCGTAAATCCTGACGAATCTGTTGCAGTTGGTGCAGCGATTCAAGCCGGTGTATTGAAGGGTGAAGTAAAAGATGTACTTCTTTTGGATGTGACACCATTGTCTTTGGGCATTGAAACCTTAGGTGGCGTATTTACCACTATGATTAAAAGAAATACAACAATCCCGACATCTAAGAGCCAAGTATTTTCGACGGCCAGTGATAACCAGCCTTCTGTTGATATACATGTATTGCAGGGGGAACGTCCGATGGCAGCCAACAATAAAACGTTAGGCCGCTTTGAATTGGCCGATATTCCTCCGGCTCCGAGAGGTGTTCCTCAGATTCAGGTAACTTTTGATATTGATGCCAATGGTATTGTCCATGTATCTGCAAAAGACTTGGGAACAGGTAAGGAACAGAAGATAGATATCAAATCTTCTTCCGGTCTCTCTGATGAAGAAATTGAAAAAATGCAACAAGATGCTAAAGCGCATGAAGAAGAAGATAAAAAGCGTAAAGAAATAATTGAGCAGAGGAATCAGGGTGAGTCCTTAATTTACCAGGCAGAAAAAACAATTAAGGATTTGGGTGACAAAGCAGACTCCGGTAAGGTTAAAGAAATTAATGAAGCTATAGCTAAGCTCCGTGAATCATTGCAAGGGGAAGATGTGGAAAAAATGAAAGCTGATGCAGAAGCTTTGACAAAACCCCTTTATGAAATGACAAGCCAGATGTACCAGCAAGCACAGCAGGCCCAGCAGGCTGCAGGCGTAGATCAGACCGGAGCAGCCGGACAAGGGAACCCGCAGCAGGCCCAGAAACCAGATGATAATGTAGTCGATGCAGATTACAAAGTGGTGGATGATGACAAAAAATAATTCAATCATCAGCAGGAAAATAGTATGTAGTTAAGTAATCGGCAGCGGGCTGTGCCCTTTCTTTCCAAGTTCTTAAAAAAACGGAAAGCCAAAGTGCACAGCTCAAAGCTATTTATTGCAAATCAAAGGATTGAGTTTCCCTAATGGCGAATCGGAATTATTATGAAGTGCTCGGTGTTGAAAAAAACGCCACCGATGCAGATATAAAAAGAGCATACAGAAAACTGGCACGGAAATATCATCCGGACTTAAATAAAGACAATCTGAAAGAGGCGGAAGACAAATTTAAAGAAGTCAATGAAGCGTACCATGTTCTTTCCGATGCCGATAAACGTGCACAGTATGATCAATTAGGTCATGACGCATTCAGACAGGCATCACAGGGAGGCGGCCCCGGACCGGGAGGATTCGGCGGCGGCTTTGGCGGATTTGATTTCAGTAACTTTGGCGGCGGTCAGGGCGGCTTTGATATGGGTGACATATTTGATATGTTTACCGGAGGTCGCCGAAGAAACAGTAACGGTCCCGAACAAGGCGCTGATTTACGGTATGATATGGAAATCACTTTGCGGGAAGCGGCCAAGGGAATCCGCAAGAAATTTTCTGTCGTGAAAAATGAAACCTGCGGTCATTGTCACGGAAACGGAGCGGAGCCCGGGTCATCTGTTGAAACATGCCGGACTTGTCAAGGCACAGGACAACAGCGGGTGGTCAGGAACAGCCCTTTCGGACAAATGATTAATGTGGTTACTTGTCCGGATTGCGGCGGTACGGGAAAAATTATTAAAAATAAATGTCATAATTGCCACGGAGCAGGAACAGAACGGAAGCAAAAGACAATAGAGGTCAATATTCCTGCCGGTGCTGATTCCGGCGTAAGAATGCGTGTATCAGGAGAAGGAGAACCCGGGAAAAGGGGCGGCCCTAAGGGGGATTTGTACGTTTATATTTATGTCAAAGAAGATCCTGACTTTGAGCGTTCGGGCGATGACCTGTATTGCAGGAAAAGCATTTCTTTCCCTACGGCTGCTTTAGGAAGTGTTGTCCATGTAAAAACCTTAGAAAAAGAAGTGGAATTAAAAATTCCTGCAGGCACACAAAGTGGCACCCGCTTCCGTATTGCCGGTGAAGGGATGCCTCATTTGCAAGGAAACCGTAAAGGAAATCTTTACGTAGAAATCAAAGTGGCAGTGCCAAAGAAGCTGAAAGAAGACCAAAAAGAGGCGTTGCTTAATTATGCAAATTTATCCGGAGAAGACTTAACCCGGTATAAAGGAAAAGGGTCTTGGTTGGATAAAATCATTGATAAGATAAAAAGTTGTTGATATTTTTGCACTGACAATAAAAAGAGGTTCAATGTCTTTTCGGACATTTGAACCTCTTTTGCTATTAACGATAAGACGTGTAATCTTAGAAAAACAGTCGCAGTAAAGCGATAAAAATAGTGCCGGGGATTCCAAAAATAGCAATGACAATGGCATCAAATACACTCCATTGCATTTGGATAATACTAAAGGCGTCCAGAATGTAATATAGGATACCGCCGGCAATAATATTTCCAACAAGCGGGAATACGGCACAACTTAAAAATTTGCATAAAATAAAGACACAAATTATAGCAGTAATAACACCGACAACACTTACACCTAAAATTTCCATTCCAGTCCTCCTTGTAAAATAAACCTGCATGAAAGTATATAAAATATGATAAGAAAATGCTGTAACACTACATTTCTTTTCGGTTTTCTACGGCACCTGCCAATGTCATACTGTCAGCATATCCGATATCTCCGCCCGCGGGCAGTCCTCTTGCGATTCGTGTAACTTTGATTCCCAGGGGCTTAATCAGGTGTGAAATATAATATGCGGTAGCTTCTCCTTCCGTATCCGGATCGGTAGCTAAAATGATTTCTTGCACCTGATGATTGGAAATACGGTTTAGAAGCTCTTTGATTTTTAACTGGTCAGGTCCGATGCCGTCAAGAGGGGATAAAGCACCATGAAGTACATGATATAGACCATGATATTCATGACTTTGTTCCAAGGCCTGTACATCCTGCGGTTGTTCCACTACGCAGATAAGAGAATGATCCCTGCGATCATCATTGCAAATTTCACAAGGATCCGAGGTGGAAAGGTTATAGCAAGCGGAGCAGTAACAAACCTTGCTTCTTGCGTCCCGGATTGTTTGAATGAATGCATCTACATCCGATTGCGGTCTTTCCAGCATAAAATAAGCAAGTCTTCTTGCTGTTTTTACACCGATTCCGGGAAGTTTACGAAATTGTTCTGCTACCAGTTCTAAATCATTATTCATTAAAACATGCCGCCGGGAAGTCCGAGGCCTCCTGTAACCTTGCTCATACCTTTTTGAACCATATCGTCAGCTTTTTTGCCGGCTTCATTTACGGCGGTGGTAATGAGATCTTCCAACATCTCCGGGTCTTCGGGATCAATAGCATCTTTATTGATTTTTAAAGAAACAATTTGTTTTTCTCCATTCATTACGATAGCTACCGCACCACCGCCGACAGAAACATCAACGGTCTGCTGTTTTAATTCCTCCTGCATTTTTTGCATATCTTCCTGCATTTTACGAGCTTTTTTAAGCATATTTTGCATTTGTGCCTTATTACCAAACATTTTTCTTCCTCCTTAAGGGTTATTCTTTAAATTATTATATAGTATTTTTCTCGTTGTGATAAGGGTATTTAATAAAATGTAAGTTACTCACCTTTTTTATAAATATCACAATGGGGAATAATTTTGAGGGCCTCTGATAAAACAGGCTCTTTTTCTTTATTTTGATCAAGTTCTTCCGGAGAGAGCAATTGATAGTCATCGGTATGTTCATCAGGAGAACCGTTATCCGCAAGGTTTGCGGTTTTATTTATGGGAGAGTAATTCTTAGCTTCTTCCAATGCAGAACTTTCTTCCATAGAACCTTTCAGTACGGCATGGAATTCCAGGCTTTGTCCCGTAATATGGGCAAAGGCATCAGAAATGACAGATTGGTACCCCGGATTATTAGCGCCCAAAACCAAAAATTGCTGAGGGAGAGAAGCAATCACTCTGTGATTATTAATCAGGATTAAGGTTCCTTTTTGTACACAACTCCAGATATCAATGCGATGAATTTGCTGTAAGTAAGAAGTAAACTGATTCCATAAAGACGGATAGCCGGCAGGATCAATAAATTGTGATTTTGGAGATTGCGGTTCCGGAATTTTACTTTTTTCCGGCTCAGGATTTGAAATTCCGTCAGAGGGGGTAACCTTGTCAGATTTTTCGCCGGAAGGAGCCATGTCGTTGTTATCGGATTTTGAAACTACAGGAGAAGGGGATTCTTTTTGCTTGGGTAATGGTGATACAAAAGATAGAGAATTGGTCTCTGAAGGGCTGAAAACTTTATTTTCCAGGTTCTCTACCCGTTCAGCCAGGCTGTCCAGTTCTGCAGAGCCTTTTATGCGGCATAAGCGGAGCAATCCCATTTCTGCATTCATGCGTGGGGAAGAGCTTCTTTTTACGTCAGCCATTGTTTTATGAAGTGAGGCAAATAAGGCATCCAGATAAGGCTCACTCAATTTTTGGGAGTCAGATTTCAAGATATCCAGTGCGCTTCCATAAGATATGAGTTCAGGAGCGTTAGTATCTATCTTGCAAATCATGATATTTCTGAAATGTTCCAGTAAATCACGGAGAATGGCTCCCGGCTCTTTGCCGTTTTGTAAAATTTCATAAAAAAGCTGAAGGGCCTTACCGCTTTCAGAAGAAAAAATATGGTGGGATAAATTTATAATGGTATCTTTTTCTGTCAGCCCTAAAAGATTATAAACAATTTCAGCAGAAAGCTCTTTGTTATCCGATACGTTGGAGCATTGGTCAAGCAAGGAAAGAGCATCACGCAGACCGCCTTCTGAACGGACAGCAATCAAGTCGGCAGCCTCCGGGCTGAGATGGAGAGAAGCTTGCTCGGAAACATATAATAAATGATCTTTTATATCCCTTACGGAAATCCGGTGAAATTCATACCGCTGGCAGCGGGATAAAATAGTGAGAGGGATTTTTTCCGGTTCGGTTGTTGCGAGAATAAAAAGTACATGTCCGGGAGGCTCTTCCAGTGTTTTCAAAAGAGCGTTAAATGCTTCTCTCGTCAGCATGTGGACTTCATCGATGATATACACTTTTTTATTTCCTGATACCGGGAGTGTGGGAATAGACTTGCGAATTTTAATAATTTCATCTACTCCGCGTGCAGAAGCTCCGTCTATTTCGTAGACATCCATGCTGGATCCATTATTAATTTCTGTACAGCTTGGGCAAGTATTACAGGGATTTCCCTGCATGGGATTTGAACAATTTACAGCTTTTGCAAGAATTCTGGCCATGCTTGTTTTCCCTGTGCCCCGCGGACCTGAAAACAGATAAGCGTGGGCCAGGCGTCCCTGCTCCAAGGCTCTCAGGATAGGAATAGAAATATGCTTTTGGCCGACAACCTCGTCAAACGTACGGGGCCGCCACTTACGATATAGTGCCAGATATGCCATTAGGACCTCCATACAGCAACTTACTTTATCTGATATGTTTATTATACTAAAAAAGACCTTGCAATTCTCATTTATGACAGCCTTCAGGATACACCGTGGCACATGGAAAGGACCACTTACTGCTGCTTCCTCTCGGACCTGACAGGATTCATGGGATTCCATTGCACGGGACCCGAAGACTGTCACAAATCAAAATTACAAAGCCATGTGGTAATTATTATACTATATGAATAGGAATTTGCAAAACGCATGCCATGAAAATTTCAAATAAAAAAAGAGATAAAATTTTTATGGTATAAAGTAAAAGTTTGAATCCGTAAACTTAAAAGGAGAAGTTTTTTTAGTGAAATGGTAAAATGAAAATAAAGTTTTTTTATTTATATAATTAAGATGCAAGGAGGCATGAGAAGTATGGAATATCGCATTGAGCATGACACATTAGGTGAAGTTAAGGTTCCGGCAAATCACATGTGGGGAGCACAGACACAAAGGTCGTTCGAAAATTTTAAAATCGGGATTAACCGTATGCCTGTCCAGATTATACGTGCATTTGCCATTTTAAAAAAGTGTGCGGCTGCTGTTAATTTAGAGGCGGGATCTTTATCGGCTGAAAAAGAGAAAGTAATATCCGAAGCCTGTGACGAAATTATAAAAGGGCAGTGGGAATCGGAATTTCCATTGGCTATTTATCAGACCGGTTCGGGAACGCAGAGTAATATGAACATGAATGAAGTTATTGCTCATATTGCAAATAAGAAATTGGAAGAAGCCAAAAGTGAAACAAGAGTACATCCCAATGATGATGTAAATATGTCCCAGTCTTCAAATGATACATTTCCGACAGCTATGCATGTAGCTGCGGTAGAAACATTGCATAAAAGATTATATGGTCCTCTTGATGAGTTAATTAAAACATTTGCACAGAAAAGTGAGGAGTACATGCATCTTGTAAAAATTGGAAGAACCCATTTGCAGGATGCAGTTCCGCTTACCTTCGGGCAGGAAATTTCAGGATGGCTCGTCATGCTTCAAAAAAGCAGAGATATGATTAAAGACAGTGAAAAGTATTTATTGGGACTTGCTATCGGCGGTACAGCCGTCGGGACGGGGCTGAACAGTCCGAAAGGTTTCGGTGAAAAAGTGGCAGCAGCAATTGCAAAAGAAACAGGACTGCCTTTTGTGTCGGAACCGAATAAGTTTTATGCATTGACAGGGCGTGATGATTTTGTATTTTCTCACGGAGCTCTGGAGGCTTTGGCTATGGATTGCATGAAAATAGTTGATGATATACGATTTTTAGCATGCGGTCCGCGTGCGGGGTTAGGGGAGATTACCATTCCCGCCAATGAACCGGGCTCATCTATTATGCCGGGCAAGGTAAATCCTACCCAGTGTGAAGCACTGACGATGGTGGCATGCAGTGTTCACGGACATCAGGCAGCGATATCTTTGGCCGCTTCTCAGGGGCATTTTGAATTAAATGTGTTTGCCCCTGTCATGGCACAGGACTATTTGGAGTCTGTTATTCTCTTGGGAGACTCTATCCATTCTTTTAATATTCATTGTGCACAGGGGATGGTTGCCAATGAAGATAAAATGGGAGAATTGGTAGAAAAATCGCTGATGCTTGTTACCGCTTTATCGCCCCATATAGGTTATGAAAAATCTGCAGAAATTGCAAAAAAAGCGTTTGCTGACAACAGCTCTCTGAAAGAAGCGGCACTGGCACTCGGATATGTGACGGAAAAAGAATATGATCAATTTGTTGTAGCCAAAGATATGACAAATGTAGACAGATAAGATAAACTGGAAAAATGCTTGTATCTCTACGGATACAGGCATTTTTTCAGTTTGCACAGATATAGATTGAGAAAAGAGCGATGAATTGACGATTGTATAGTTCATCCCTATAATAAGAAGAATAAGTTTGCATGTTTATGAAGGAAATATATATGACTGACTATGTAAAAATTTTTTCTTCTTTTTTAAAAGAAAATCAAATAAAAATCAATGAACCGATGAAACGACATACAACTTTCGGTATCGGGGGACCTGCCGACTGTTTTCTTATACCTGAAACTACGGAAGAAATGCAGAGAATTATTAAGGAGGCTTCTAAAGAGGAGATACCTTTGTTTATTCTTGGCGGCGGAGCAAATCTCTTGGTTCGGGATAAGGGAATACGGGGACTCGTCGTTTACACCGGGCGGTTACAGAAAATAGAAAAAGAGGGGAATTTACTCCATGTCACTGCAGGAGTACCGACAATTCGGGTTGCAGAAGCAGCTGCTCAATACGGACTCTCCGGATTGGAGTTTGCCGGAGGAATTCCGGGAAGTATAGGCGGTGCGGTATATATGAATGCCGGAGCGTATATAGGAGAGATGTCGCAAGTCGTTACATCCGTCATTTCTTATGACGGAAAAGGCGATATGGCGGTTCGCGGCAAAGACGAAATCGGGTATAGTTATCGGAACAGTTTGTTTATGCGGAACAAAGAGATTATAAGTGAAATTACCTTAGAACTCGTCCCCGGAGACAGACTTGCCATTCAAAATCTCATGAATGATTTTAATGCACGTCGCAGGGAAAAACAGCCTTTAGATAAAAAAAGTGCAGGAAGTACATTTAAAAGACCGGAAGGGCATTTTGTGGGTCAAATGATTGAAGAACTTCAAATGAAAGGCTTTTCTGTAGGAGATGCACAGGTAAGCACTAAGCATGCGGGGTTTTTAATTAACAACGGGAATGCTTCTTTTAATGATATGATTACATTGATTCGGGAAGTGCAAAACCGCGTAAAAGTAGCCTATGGAGTTGAATTAAAAACAGAAGTACAAATGATAGGCGAAGAATAAATAAGGAGTAATTATGGAAACCATTGCATTTACAGGCCCGCCGGGCTCCGGGAAAAGTGACAGGGCACTGGTTATTGCATATGAACATGGGGCGTCCTGCATTATTGATGACGGAATATTGATTTACCATAACAGGATAGCTGCGGGAGTATCAGCAAAAAAAGAACCCAGCTATTTAGGGGCAGTTCGTAGAGCCTTGTTTTGGGATGATACTCATGCTGAAGATGTGCGGAGAAAAATTATAAAAATAAATCCCGCAAAAATTTTGATTCTCGGGACATCTGATAAAATGGCACAGCGCATTGCCGACAGGTTGAAACTGCCGGAACCGTCCAGATTTATCCACATAGAAGATGTAGCGAAACCGGAAGAAATAAAACAGGCAAGAGAAGCACGGCATAAAGAGGGAAAGCATGTAATTCCGGTCCCGACAATGGAACTCCGGCCCTATTTCAAAGGATATTTGGTAGATTCACTCCGCTTTTTCAGAAATAAAAAAAGGGATACAATAAAGCAAAAAGGTAGTGAAGAACGTTCTGTTGTTCGCCCTGTGTTCAGCTACTATGGGAAATTGACATTTTCTAACCGTGTTATAGAAACCCTTGTCCGCTACGCAGTAAAAGATATGAAAAAAATCAAGATTTATGATATATCCAGCGAAAGAAGCAGAAGTCAGACAAATGGTATCATATTATATATAGATCTGAAGATAAGGCAAGGGACACCTCAGGAAATAAAAAGACTCATTCATATGATGCGGGATAAAATACAGAAAGAAATTGAATACACAACAGGAATGTCGTTAGAAACAATAAAATTGAATGTTACAACCGTTGTAGCCAAATAAAAGTCTCTCAAATGAGAGATTTTTATTTTATAAAAAGTAAGAAGGCAAAAAATTAAAAAGAGAGATTTATTTCAGAAATAAACCATGGGTAATGTTCCGTATTTTCGCGGTTGTGAAGAAATTGATTTTTGAAAACGGGTCATGTATAATAATTTCACATATGGGGCTATAGCTCAGTTGGTTAGAGTGCTTCGTTGACATCGAAGAGGTCAATGGTTCGAATCCGTTTAGCCCCACCAGGCCAAAACTGCTTCCGTAGAAGCAGTTTTTATCTTTAGTGAAATTGCAAAAGGATTATTCTATTAAAATACAATTCAAGATTAAGAGGTTTATCGTGAATTTATTTGCTATCGGTTTTGTTGTCATTGCAGGAGCCATGTGGGCAGGCAGCGGATTGGCTGCGGAACATTTTTTAATGCATAATCCGCATACCGCCATGGATTTGACCGTTTTTCGTATGCTTGCGACAGCGGGAGTTATAGCTGTCGGACTGGCTATGCGGGGATCTTTAAAAAGCGATATATTGCTTTTGTATAGAAACCCAAAGCTATGGAGTGGGGTCTTTTTCTACGGATTGGGCATTATGATTATGCAACATGCCTATTTTATGGGGATTAGAGCAGGAAATGCAGCGGCGGCAACAGTGATGCAATACATTTGCCCGGCCCTTGTTATTTGTTGGCTGTCCTTCCGAAATAAAAGAATCCCCGGGAAAGGTGATTGTTTATCGGTAGTATTGGCCATTACAGGGGTGTATTTATTGGTGTCGGGAGGAAATGTCAACCGTCTTTCCGTGCCGGCTGAATGTGTCTGTTACAGCTTGATTTCTGCTACATTTTTTGCATTCTGTGCCATATACCCGAAAAGACTTATGGTTACGCTGAATAATTCTTTCTTGCTTATGTTTGCTATGCTTTTGGGTGGGATTTCAGGGTATATTATTGATCCTGTAACAGATATTTCCGCCTTTTTTGAAAAAGACGTAATTTTTGATTTGTTTATGATTATTATATGTGGAACGGTGATTGCATTTATTTGCTATAATGCCGGATTGGCTTGGCTTAGCGAGTCCCAGGCATCCGTGACTGCCGCTGTAGAGCCGGCAATTTCTGTTATTGCTTCTTATTTTATTTTTGGAACGACTTTCGGAATTGTGGAAATGGGCGGTATATTTCTAGTCATTTCGGCAATAGTGATACCTGCCTGTTTTAAAGAAAAATAAGGAGAAAACGTTTTGTTTTCGTTATCTGCTTGTTTTCTGATATAATGCAAACAGTATATAAGGTTAATATATAAACTTAAGTGCGATAAACTATGAGACCAGGAGACTTTAATGGACACGAAGCATATTAGAAACTTTTCTATTATAGCCCATATCGATCATGGGAAATCTACACTGGCAGACCGTCTAATTGAGATGACGGGAACTGTCCAGAAAAGAGATATGGAAGCCCAGATTCTCGATACCATGGAATTGGAACGAGAAAGAGGCATTACTATTAAGGAACAGTCTGCCCGTTTGATGTATACCTATAAGGGAGAAGTTTATGAATTAAATTTGATAGATACCCCGGGGCACGTGGACTTTAATTATGAAGTATCACGTAGTCTTTCGGCCTGCGAAGGTGCCATATTAATTGTAGATGCTACGCAAGGTGTGCAGGCACAAACTTTGGCGAATGTTTATCTGGCGATAGACAATAATCTGGAAATTATCCCGGTAATTAACAAAATTGATTTACCGAGTGCCGATATTGAGAGAGTAAAAACTGAAGTGGAAAATGTAATCGGACTTGATATGTCTGAAGCAGTTCCCGTCAGTGCCAAAACAGGAGAAAATGTGGAGGAAGTACTAAAAAAGATTGTAGAGATGGTGCCTCCTCCGGAAGATCATTCAGGTTCACCTTTACGGTGCCTTATTTTTGATTCGATTTTCGATTCTTATAAAGGGGCTATTGCCTATGTCCGTGTTATGGATGGGGAAGTAAAAACGGGCATGAATATAAAAATGATGTCAACCGGCAAAATTTACACTGTCACAGAGGTGGGATATTTTACTCCGCTTCCGAAAACTTGTGATGTCTTGCCTTGCGGTTCGGTCGGATATATAGCAGCCAGCATAAAGACAGTAGGTGATTGTGCAGTCGGAGATACGATTACATCGGCAGAAAACAGTGCAGAGAAAGCATTACCGGGATACAGAAAAGCTTTACCAATGGTATTTTGCGGACTCTATCCGATCGAAAGTAAAGATTATGATCAACTTAAAACAGCTCTTGAAAAGTTGCAATTGAATGATGCGGCTTTGGAATACATGCCGGAAACATCGCAAGCATTAGGATTTGGTTTTCGTTGCGGCTTTTTAGGGTTACTTCATATGGATGTCATACAGGAGCGCTTGGAAAGAGAGTACAATTTAAAATTGATTACCACAGCACCGTCTGTTATCTATCATGTATACCAGACGGACGGAGAAATGATTACTGTAGATAATCCCGCGAAATTACCACCTATGACAAAAATTGAACATATCGAAGAACCTGTTGCAAAAGTAGAAATCCTGGTTCCCTCCGATATGGTCGGAAATGTCATGGAGCTTGTACAGAATCGCCGTGGCGAATTCCAAACGATGACTTATTTGGATGAAACAAGAGTTGACTTATCCTATAAAGTGCCGTTGGCAGAAATTATTTTTGACTTTTTTGATAAATTAAAGTCTGCTACCAAGGGGTATGCCTCTTTAGATTATCAATTGAGCGGATATCAGAAGACAGAGGCAGTCAAGCTGGATATTTTGATGAACGGTGACTTAATTGATGCTCTTTCTGTGATTGTCCATAAAAGTAATGCCGCATCCAGAGGGAGAACTTTGGCACTCCGGTTAAAAGAAATCATTCCGAGACAACAGTTTGAAGTACCTATTCAGGCTGCCGTAGGAAGTAAGATTATTGCAAGAGAAACGATTAAAGCCTATAAAAAGGACGTATTAGCCAAATGTTACGGCGGAGATGTCAGCCGCAAAAAGAAGCTTCTTGAAAAACAAAAAGAAGGGAAAAAGCGGATGAAACAGGTAGGTAGTGTTGAAATTCCCCAAGAAGCATTTATGGCGGTATTAAAAGATGGATAGTAACAAAAATCTCGGTCTGTATGTACATATACCGTTTTGCAAAAGCCGCTGTAATTATTGCGGCTTTTATTCTGTAGCACAAATCCCAAATGACCGATTTATATCGGCACTGATAAAAGAAATAGAAATCAAAGGCCGAAGTTTCAAGGAACGGAAATGTGATACCCTCTATTTTGGGGGCGGGACTCCGTCTTCTTTATCGGTAAACCAGTTGAAAAATATTGTACAGGCGATAAAAGAATCTTTTGATATTTCTGAAGATGCGGAAATTACGATGGAAATGAATCCATCAGATATGGATGACGAATATATAGAAAAAACATTAGAGATGGGAATAAACAGAATCTCAGTGGGGGTACAGAATAATCATGACCGGCTATTAAAGCAGATAGGAAGAAATCATTCCGCTGCAGGAGCGGAGCGTGCTGTTAAGCGGGCATTTCGCAAAGGCTACAGAAACATCAGTATAGACCTGATGAGTGAGCTGCCGGGGCAAAGTGTAAAAAGTTTTGAGAATACTTTAAAATGGGCAGTACATCTTCCTATTGTGCACATGTCTATTTATAGTCTGATTATTGAACCCAAAACCAGATTTGCCCAGTTGGCGGAAAAAGGAATACTTCAACGCCCGACAGAAAATGAAAGCTGGGAAATGTATCAGGATATGTGTCGCATACTGCCACATTATGGCTTTGAAAGATATGAGATATCCAGCTTTGCAAGGAAAAAATACGAATCCAGGCATAACCAAAAATATTGGAAGCTTGATGATTATTTAGGTTTCGGTCCGTCAGCCTGCTCACGGATTGGCAAGAAAAGGATTGAAAATCTGCCGGGTGTGCATTTTTACGAAAAGGAACTCACCGTTAATCACCAGGTGCCGCAAGAGATAACGGTGCTTTCAGAAAAAGAAGAAATGGAAGAATTTTGTTTCTTGGGACTGCGTATGGAAAAAGGGATAAATAAAAATGCATTCAAAAGGAGATATGAAAAGAATATACACGATATATATGATGAAACTATAAAGAAATTAATAGAAAAGAAACTGCTTGAAGAAACAGAGGAGCATATTTTTATGACTTATAAAGGTACGGCGTTAGGAAATTATGTATTTGAACAATTTCTTTTAGACAAATAGTCTCCACGAAAAAACGGATAATGGTGAAAATTTACCATTATCCGTTTGTATAGATATAAATGGAGCGCCTAGAGAGATTCGAACTCTCGCTCCCAGTTCCGGAGACTGGTGCTCTATCCCCTGAGCTATAGGCGCCTAACGGAAAATATTATAGCATATCACACCCGGATACTCAATTACCCGAATACTTTATAATTGCAGTGATACAAGCATACAGGAGGAGACATGAAAGAAGTAAAAAAGAATCAACCGGAGAGTTTGGAAACAGACGATTTTACCGAACAAGATTTGGAAGCGTTGATGCGTAATTATAAAAAAGAATTGGCTCGAATTTATAAATTGGCCAGTGCAAAAAAGAAACTTTTGACAGAAAGAAAAACACCCAATTTAAAAGCTGCTATAGACAGATGTAATGAGGAAATGCGCGATGACATCAATGGATTAAAATCCAAATACGGTATTCATTATTAAGGGAAAGGAAATACCGATTTATTTTCAAATTACCCGAAAAAAGTGTTTGACAATACATAATCTCGATGATATAATGTCTTTCGTTGAATGGATCATTAGCTCAGTTGGCAGAGCACCTGACTCTTAATCAGGGTGTCCGGGGTTCGAACCCCTGATGATCCACCAGAGTATTCTTATCCGGACTCTTTATCTGGCAGAAAACAGCAGAAAAGGGAGTCCGGATTTATTTTTGTAACAGAATTTCCGCAGAAGCTGTTAACTATAATGATGAGGGCAATTTATGAGAGCAGAGCGCTTTTCAGATTGGCCTCTTTTTTAAATGTACTATGGTATAATTAAATATCAAGCAGAAAAGTTTAAGGGGGATTGTCGTGGGACTGGAACGACCTGATAAAAAATATTTTGTTGAAACCTATGGCTGCCAGATGAATGAAAGCGATACAGAACGTATCAGCGGGCAATTGGAAGATATGGGATACAGACCTGCAAAAGATTTAAAAGAGGCAGATGTTGTTATCTTAAATACTTGCAGCATCAGGCAAAATGCAGAAGAAAAAGTATATGGAAAAATCGGTGAAGTTAAAAAGCTCAAAGAATCTAAACCCGGCGTTCTTCTTGGCATTGCCGGCTGTATGGCACAGGAAAGCAAAGGAAAATTAATTTCCCGTATGCCGGTAATTGATTTCGTTATCGGTCCTTACCATATTCATGATTTAAAAGATATTCTTTCCCGTGAGGATGCAGAGGGTTCTCATGTGGTTATGACACAAATGAATCCTCAGCGCGTGAATGACTATAGTGAGCTTCATTCCGTGAGAAAAAGCAAGATTTTTGCGTGGGTACCTATTATGCAAGGGTGTAATAAATTCTGTACGTATTGCATAGTTCCTTATGTTCGTGGCAGAGAAACAAGCCGTACTATTGAAGATATTTGCAGGGAAGTGAAAGAGCTTGCCGGGGAAGGGTATAAGGAGATTACATTACTTGGACAAAATGTAAACTCTTATGGCCTTGATTTCCGTAATGGAACGGATTTTGGAGATTTAATCCGGGCCATTGATAAAATTGATGGGATTGACAGAGTTCGTTATATGACTTCACATCCGAGAGACATGTCATTTTCTATGGTAGATGCTATGGCAGAATCACCTAAAGTGGTTCATCATATGCATCTTCCCGTGCAGCATGGTTCTAATGAAATGCTTAGGCAAATGAACAGGGGATATACGGTAGAGCATTTTAAAGAATTATTGGCCTATGTAAGAGAGAAAATAAATGATGTGGTAGTGACTACAGATTTGATTACAGGATTTCCCGGGGAAACGGAAGATATGCACCGGGAAACGTTGACGTTATTAAAAGAGGTGCGTTTTGATTCGGCCTATACTTTTATCTATTCGCCCAGAAGAGGAACACCGGCGGCAAGGATGGAAAACCAGATAGATGATGAGACCAAACATAGACGATTGCAGGAATTGATGAATATACAAAATGAAATCAGTTTAGAACTTAATCAACAAATGATAGGAAAAACGTATGAGGTCATTGCAGAGGGACCGACAAAACAAAACGCTGAAAATTGGTTTGGCCGTACTTCCGGGAACAAAATGATTATTTTCCCAAAACCTGAAAATCTATCAGTAGGAGATACGGTGAATGTAAAAGTGGATGTCGGGCAGACATGGATTCTTAAAGGAACTATTACGGAGTGAGATAAATGGCAGCTAAATCACCGCTTATGGAACAGTATAAATCTGTAAAAAATGAATATAAAGATGCACTTCTATTTTATCGGCTTGGTGATTTTTATGAACTTTTTTATGATGATGCAAAAACAGTTTCTCATGAATTAGAACTGACGCTGACAGGTAAAAATGCGGGACCGGAAGGAAGGGTTCCTATGTGCGGGGTTCCTTATCATGCGGCAGAGACATATATATACAGGCTCATTCAAAAGGGTTATAAAGTAGCAATTTGCGAGCAGATGGAGGATCCCAAAAAAGCTAAGGGACTGGTGAAACGTGATGTGATACGTGTTATTACACCGGGAACTATTTTATTTGAGAATGCTATTGCCGATCAGTCAAATAATTATCTCGTATATATTTATGAAGCAGAAAAGAAAATAAATGCAGTCGTGGCCGATGTATCCACCGGAGAATGCTGGTGGGGGATTTGGGACAAGAAAAAAGAGACAGATGCCTTTTTTGACATGCTGTCAATTTATGCCCCTGCAGAAGCGGTCTGTCGCGTCAGTGACAATATGTATAATCAGATAGAAACATATTGCCGGGCGCGCCTGGACGGTTGTCTTTTAAGTCGCTGTCAAAAAGAGACAGAGGTGTCAGATATTCCGACTATTGTAGCCGATATAGAGGATCCGGATATTGAAAAAGTTTTGTCCTGGCTGAAAATGTATTTGAAAGAGGTCATGAAAACTGATATACCGGAATTTCATTCAGTGTTACCAATCAGGGAAGAGAATTCCCTTTTGTTGGGAGAAGATTGTCTACGGAATTTAGAAATTACGAAAAATATGAGAGATGGGGGACGACGGGGAACACTTCTTGAAATTTTAGACCATACGCATACCGCAATGGGTGCACGTCTTTTACGAAGATGGCTTGAACGGCCGTTATCTGATGTAAACAGAATCTTGCTTCGTCAGAACGGCATAGAAGAGCTGACTGCTCATATGACAGAATTGGCTAAGCTTGAGGATTACCTGTCTCGTATTTTTGACTTTGAAAGAATTCTATCCCGTATAGAAGCGAATACAACATCGCCTAAAGATTTACTAGCGTTGAAGATGTCTTTGGGGGTTATTCCACAAATTAAGGAATTACTTACCGGAGCATCTTCTGTCATTCTAAAGAAACTGAATGCTCAGGTGGCCTGTCACACTGATGTCTATGATTTATTAAACCGTTCTATGAACGAAAACGGAACAGGAAATATCAGGGATGGTAAATATATCCGTGAGGGGTATTCTACGGAATTGGATGAAGTCAGGTCTCTGGCTGAAAACAGCAGAAAATGGATTGCTGATTTAGAAGAACGGGAAAAAGAAAAAACCGGAATTAAACTTAAAATCGGATTCAATAATGTATTTGGCTATTATTTTGAAATTACAAATGCCAATAAAATTCCTATTCCATCTTATTATATGAGAAAGCAGACATTGGTTAATGCCGAAAGATACATTACACCGGAACTGAAAGAGTTTGAAGCGAAAGCATTATCTGCTAAGGAAAAAACAGAAGAGCTGGAGTTAAAAATATATCAGGAAGTCAAAGCCCAAATCCGTCCGTTTATTGCAGATATGCAAAAAACAGCACGGTCTTTGGCTTCATTAGATTGCTTAGCCAGCTTAGCAAGGGCGGCATTGACAGACCGTTATATTAAACCGGAAATTACAAGTGGAAAAGAAAGCTATATTTCTATCCATAACGGGCGTCATCCTATGGTGGAGCATGCATTAAAAAGAGAAATGTTTGTACCCAATGATACGGAACTGAATCATAGAGATAAGGAAACGTTAATCATTACCGGGCCTAATATGGCAGGTAAATCCACATACATGAGGCAGGTCGCAGTACTTATTATTATGGCGCAAACGGGATCTTTTATTCCGGCAAAAAAGGCATCTTTGTCACCGGTAGACCGTATATTTACCAGGGTGGGTGCTGCTGATGATATTTCTACCGGACAAAGTACTTTTATGGTGGAGATGAAAGAAGTCTCCTATATTTTAAAAAATGCAACAGGAAACAGTCTGATACTACTGGATGAAATCGGGCGGGGAACAAGTACATATGACGGAATGAGTATAGCCCGTGCGGTAGTGGAGTATTTGGATAGCAAAATTCATGCATACACACTGTTTGCCACACATTATCATGAACTGGCAGATATGGCTGATTACAGTTCCAAAATAAAGAACTATACAGTTACGGTAAAAGAAAGAGGGAAGGATATAACTTTTCTTAGAAGAATTGTTCCGGGAAGTGCGGATAGAAGCTACGGAATCCATGTGGCCAGATTAGCCGGATTGCCGGAATCTTTATTGAAGAGGGCAGATGAAATTTTAGAAGGACTTGAAATAGAAAAAGCAGGAGGAATACCTGTATATAAAAAGGAAGAAGAGCCGGCTTCTTTAGGACTGTTTACTTCACCTATTATCTCGGAATTAGCAGACTTGGATGTTATGAGTAAAACACCTATTGAAGCTATGGAAATTTTATTCAGACTCAGTAAAGAGGCAAAGGAGGGGAGTTAATGTCTTTTATTCATATTCTTGATGAAGTGACTTCTAATCAGATTGCAGCGGGAGAAGTGGTTGAAAGGCCTGTCAATGCCGTAAAAGAATTGGTGGAAAATTCCATTGATGCAGGAGCTCATGAAATTGAAGTGGAAATTGCAGATGGAGGAATGAGCTATATCCGTGTGACAGATGATGGGAGCGGAATGTCGCCGGAGGATGTAAAGCTATCCGTTATCCGCCATGCTACCAGCAAAATATCCAGTGTGGAAAATATATATCACATATCATCGCTTGGATTTCGTGGAGAAGCACTTCCAAGCATCATGTCGGTATCCCGTTCAACAATTACAACGAGAAGGGCAGAGGATATTAACGGAACAGCTATTGATGTTGTCGGCGGAGAAGTACATGAACCGAAAAGCGTTGGTGCTCCTGAAGGAACTACAGTGGAGGTACGGGAACTGTTTTATAACGTGCCGGCAAGAAAAAAATTTTTAAAATCTGAACGTACAGAAAGCAGCCGGATTAATTCCATGGTCGGTAAAATAGCCTTGGCAAATCCTGATATAGCATTCCGTTTAATTAATAATGGGCGAGTCGTGATTGAAACTCCGGGGAACGGACGTCTTGCGGATGTAATTTCTTCACTTTATGGAATCAAAACAACCGGTGAGATGTTGGAAGTAGAGGGGGAAAGAGACGACGTATCGGTTTCCGGCCTGATATCAAAGCCATCATTACTTAAAAGTAATAGACAATATCAGACACTTATCATCAACCGCCGTGTTGTAGAAAGTCCGGTTATTACAAAAGCAGCAGATAATGCCTATCATTCTTTGCTGCCGAAAAATGGATATCCTATTATGGTTTTGTCACTTACTCTTCCGCCGGAAGGACTGGATGTGAATGTGCATCCGCAAAAAAGGGAGATTAAATTTGATGATGAGCAAAAAATATTCCGACTGATTTATCACTCGATTTTACAAACTTTAACTACCCAGACTGCACCTGATTCCATTGTCAAAGAGATGATTAAGAATCCGGGACACTCACAGATGGTAGAAAACAGCAGTTTGTCACAAATTACTATAGAAGATCAGTCACCCGGTAAAAATGACATCGGGTTGTATCATTCTGATTTCAAGAATAGTGAACAGACGGGAAAACAATCGTGGCGGGAAGTAGCTGATTCCTACAAGGCATCTCCCACAAATTTATTTAAGAAATCTGATGAAAACCGGCAGTCTGTATCTAAAGACGGGACGCAAAGAGAGAGTTTTGAACCCGGCCTGGAAACAGCAGAAATATTATCTAAACAAACGGTTTTTATAAATGAAACAGAAACGATACTGGGGAAAGAGGACCTTCTCTTTGAAAAGCAATCGGAAGATGTTATTCCTGTAATACCTTTAGGACAGATAGCGGATTGTTTTATTTTATGTCAGCATGGGAAAGACTTATTTATTATTGATCAGCATGCTGCGCATGAACGAATCCGCTATGACCGGTTGGCTGCTAAGGCAGAAGGGATTCCGGTACAGGCCATATTAATACCTTATCTCATTCATGTTGACCCTGCCGATTTGGATTTGTTAATAGAAAAAACAGAAGAAGTCAAACGTATTGGAATCACGTTTGAACAAGCGGGACCGGATGTAATTCGTATCACGGGTGCCCCTGAAGATTTTCTGGAAAGTGAAATGGAACAAGTTATTAAAGATATTCTGATTGCTTTTCATGAAAGTGATGTACCGTCACCGGCAACAATGCGTCACAGAATGATGGCATATGCTGCTTGCCGCGGTGCGATAAAAAGAGGAGATCCTCTGAATGTAAGGCAAATGAAAGAGTTGGTTTCCGATTTGTTCCATACCACAAGACCCTTTGTATGTCCCCACGGACGGCCGACAATTGTGAAATTTACACCTGAAGAACTGGGACGGCTTTTTGACCGAACATGAGATTAGGAATTACTACTGTACGAAAACCGGATGATTATGTAATATCTTTAGCCAAAACAAAATCGGAGAAATGGAAAATCCCCTATTTTGAACGGGAAGGACTGCTTTTAGAAATGGCAGGTAAAAATGACAGAGAGGGATTTCTTATCTACGGACATCAACCTCCTTCTTTTTGGGTGAAAGAAAATATATACAAATTTCATTTAGGTACCTCAGTTTTGCGTATCAGACAAATACAGGCGGGGAAAAAGGACAGACTTTGTGATCTTTTTCCACCTAATTGCACGGATGTACTGGATTGTACTTTTGGGCATGGAGGAGATTCTACAGTATTCTCTTTTTATTTAGGTAATCGGGGAAAGATTGTTTCGTTGGAAAAAAGTTTGCCGCTTTATGAGATAGGGAAATATGGACTTGAAAAATTTATCGATAAAGATGAAAAAATTACGACTGCATTGAGAAGAATCGAATTGGTGCATGCCGATTTTCGGAGCTATCTTTCCGAAGAGAAAAGAAATAAACAATTTGATGTTGTTTATTTTGACACCATGTTTAAGCATCCCGTAAAAAGGTTGGAAAATAAGACGGAAGGATTCCGTGGCGCGGCCTGTTATGATGAATTGACAGAACATATACTTATGAAAGCTGTACATGTGGCAAGAAAAAGAGTGATTGTTAAAGAAAGACCGTTTTCCCAAATATTTAAACTGGGAATATTTACAAAAATATACAATAAAAAAGGGCAGTCGACAGCCTATGGGGTAATCGATGTATGAAAAAAGAAAAGCTAATAACGATATTGGGGCCTACTGCATCAGGTAAAACAGAACTGGGGGTTTATTTAGCAAAAAAGTTGGGAAGTTCTGTTATTTCAGGAGATGCCTTCCAAGTTTATAAAGGAATGGACATAGGAACGGCGAAAGTAACTCCCGAAGAAGCACAAGGTGTGACACATTATTTAGTGGACGCTTTGGATGCTACAGAGCCATATTCGGCTGCTATTTTCCAGGAAAAAGCAAAGTCTTATATTACAGAAGAAAACAAAAAGGGTAAAATTCCTATTCTTGTAGGAGGAACAGGTCTTTATATTCAGGGATTGTTGGAAGGATATACATTTTTGCCGGAGGTAAAAAAATCAGGAAAGTGGCAATCTCTGTATCAAGAAAAGGGGAAGGAGGCCCTGCTTGAGCAATTGTCCGGTAAAATGGCTGCGGAAAAGATACCGCAGGATCCGCAAAGAATGATCAGACAATTAGGTCTGATTGAAGAGGGGTATAGTTTAGAAAGCGGTAAATCCGGGGAGCTGTTGTATGATGGACCTGTCATCGGTATTACTATGGACAGAATGGTTTTATATGATAGAATAAATACGCGGGTTCACAACATGATACGGCAAGGGCTGAAAAAAGAAGTGGAAGCTATTTTAGAAAAAGGAATTTCTGAAAAAGCACAAGCTTTGAAAGGGATTGGATATAAAGAGATGGTTTCCGTTATTCAAGGAAAAATGACGATTGAGGAAGCCGAAATTCTTATTTCAAAAAATACACGACACTTTGCAAAACGCCAAATTACATGGTACAAACGCATGCCGTATATTCACTGGATTGAACGCCAATCGAATAAAGACATCTGGTTCAGGGAAATAGAAGCTTATGTCAATTCATGGTTTAGAGGAGAATAACTATGGAAGGAAAAATGAACCTTCAGGATACATTTTTAAATGAAGCCAGAAAAGAAAATGTTCCGGTCAGTATATTTTTATTAAGCGGTGTGCAGCTTAAAGGAAAAGTGAAATCCTTTGACAGTTTCACTGTTCTTTTAGTCAGTGAAAACAGGTCACAGCTGATTTATAAACATGCAATATCGACAATTCAAAGGATCTGATGATTATAATGGATGATAAATTAAAAAAGGTGCAGCAGAAAGCTCTTGCCGTCTGTGCACCTGTTTTTCATGAGATGGAAGAAATATCTTTTTTCAATATGGAAAAGGTATTGAGTGCTTTTCGTAAGCACCAGTTGTCATCTTACCATTTTTCTCCTTCAAACGGATATGGTTATGGAGATCCGGGGAGAGAAAAACTGGAAGAGATTTGGTGTGATATATTTCATGCCGAAGCTGCTTTGGTAAGACCCCAGTTTGTATCGGGAACACATGCTTTAGCGACTGTTCTTTTAGCACTTTTACAACCTGGCGACACCATGGTTTCAGCCGTAGGGGCACCGTATGATACGATGCAAAGTGTTATCGGCATTTCAGGACATGCTCCGGGAAATCTGCTGGAACGAGGTGTCCACTATAAAGAAGTTCCTCTGAAGGGACAAACTTACGATATTGATGCTATTGCGGCGTCAGTTGATAAAAACACTAAGCTTGTTGAAATACAGCGCTCCCGCGGATATATGCTAAGAGACTCTTTATTTCCCGAAGACATCAAAAAGATTATTGATGCAGTCAAAACAAAAAATCCCGATGCCATTTGCTTTGTAGACAACTGTTACGGTGAGTTTACTTGTAGAGAAGAGCCTTTGGAGTTGGGCGCAGATATTATAGCAGGATCTTTAATAAAAAATGCGGGTGGAGGATTGGCACCTACAGGAGGATATATCTGCGGAAGAGCAGATTTGGTAGAACTTTGTTCTCATACATGGACAGCTCCCGGATTGGGGGCTGAAATGGGATCTTATGCGGCAAGTTATCGCCCGTTTTTTGAAGGGCTGTTCATGGCACCTCACGTAACCAGACAGGCAATGATGAGTGCAGAATTTTGTGCAGCCGCATTTAAAATTTTGGGATTTCAAGTAACGCCCGCCCCCGGTCATCTGAGAACAGATTTAATTACAGCAATTACATTGGACACCGAAGAAAATATGTGTTCTTTTGCGGAAGCTATACAAAACTGGTCGCCTGTGGATGCATATGCAACGCCGGTACCGGGGCCAATGCCCGGATATGAGGACCCTATCATCATGGCTGCAGGGACATTCGTACAGGGGTCGACGATTGAAATGTCGGCAGACGGACCGGTTCGTCCTCCCTATATCATGTATTTCCAGGGCGGTCTGGTTTTTGAACATGCACTTTTGGCAGTCATGGGAGCTGCTGAAAATATCCTGAAAAAGCAAAATAAACTCTAATTAAATACCATGATTGCATATCTTTTGTAAGGAGCTTTACAGGGCTGATTCCGTTATTTCAACGGAGTCAGCTTTTTTGGTATGGAAATGGAAAAATCACTTATGCAGTCAGAAAAAAGCTTTGTGATATAATGAAAAAAATGATAATTACTGCTTGTAGGAGGAATCATGAACGAATTTATGCAACTGGGCATAACAGATACATTAGCAAGACTTCTTTATAAGAATGGAATAAAAACACCGACAGAGATTCAGCGGGCGGCCATTCCTGCAATTTTTAAGGGAAGAGATATTGTGGGGCGTTCGGAAACAGGGACAGGAAAAACCTTGGCTTACCTGTTGCCTATTATGCAGAGGATTCGTACAGATACGGAAAATACACAGGTCCTTATCATGACACCGACAAGAGAATTGGCGAAGCAGGTGTTTCAAGTGGCAGGGACATTTGCAAAAGATATGAATATCGACGTGACGGATGTGATTGGGGGACGTACGATTGAAAATCAGATACAAAAGTTAAAACGGGACCCTCATATCGTGATAGGTACCCCCGGCCGTTTATTGGATCATTTAAAACGCCGTACTCTTGATATATCTAATGCCGGAGTGGTGGTGCTTGATGAGGCAGATCAAATGTTGGCTGCCGGATTTAGAGAAGATATTGATGCGTTAATTGATGTAATGCCTAAAAAGAGACAGGTTCTTTTATTTAGTGCAACTATGACAGAAGAAGCCAAGAAATTATCTCATAAATATATGAAATCGGCATTTGCAATTGATGTATCGGAAAAAGCAGTAGCGTCTACTGTCGAGCAACGGGTATATGAAACGACGAAGACGAGAAAGCTTGCACTGCTCATTCAACATCTCAATAGTATGAATCCTTATATGGCACTTGTATTTTGTAATACCCGTGAAGGAGCTCATGAATTAGCCGCGAAATTACAAGTGAATACAGATTTTGTTGTAGATGAAATTCATGGAGACATGACGCAGGGGCAGAGAAATCAGGTAATCAGAGAATTTGCAAAAGCAAAAATCCAGATTCTGGTAGCTTCTGATATTGCAGCCCGCGGAATCGATGTAGAGGGTGTCACCCATGTTTTTAACTATGATATTCCCCGGAATCTAGAATATTATATACATCGTATAGGGAGAACAGGGCGAGCCGGTACAAATGGTATTTCTATCACTTATGCGACACCTGAAGACGGTTCGCTTTTGAGGCGGCTTGAAAAATCAATTCATGAAACTATCACAAAATATGATGAAAAAGGAAATATTCGCCATATTAAAAACAAAAAACCGAACAAGAAAGTTGTTGTCCCGGGCATGTATAAACCGACGAAGAAGAAAGAACATAAAGCACTCGGACATAAAGGAATTAATATGCGTCAAAAAAGAAAGAGAGCGAAAGACAGTTCAGGGAAGAGAAAATAATTAATTTTTTTATTACAAAATACAGGGGGGTAAATTTGCACACCTGTATTTTTTATTGTCAGCATATATTTGCAAATAAAAAAGATTGACAGACATATTAAGTAAGTTATAATACAATGTGATTGGCAGGTTTTTATCTGTCACAGCCGGTATCAGTATGAACCGGACTTTTGTTAATATTGTCTGATTCGCCTTGTATCCTTATGGAATGAGAACGGAGGTTCATTATGGAAAACAACGTAAGAGAAGAACAAAAGGAAAAAGTTTCACTTGAGAAAACACGAAATATAAAAGAAAAATCCGCAGCGGATTACAAAAAGAAGGGATTTATGACCATCAGGGAGCTGACAGTATCCGGGCTTTTAGCCGGTATTACCATATTTTTAGGTCTTACCGGATATGGATTTATCCCTCTGCTCTTTATGCATGCGACCGTTTTGCATATTCCGACGATTATAGGTGCTGTTGTAGCAGGACCGAAGGTCGGAATGGTTGTAGGATTTTTGTTTGGACTCTTTTCTTTTATACAAACATTACGCGGACCGAGTCTTCTGATGCAGTTTATTCTTCAATACAGTATTCTCTATGATGCATTTATTTGTATTGTTCCAAGAATCAGCGTTGGATTAATAGCTTATTTTGTATATAAATATACGCCGGCTAAAGATTTCTTAAAAGTCGCTTTTGCTGCTGTTCTGGGATCTTTGTCGAATACGATTTTATTTTTGGGATCCATTTTTATTTTGGTCGGCATACCTTATGCTGAAGCTCACGAGATGTCAGTTTCGGGATTTGCCTATTTATTGATGGGGATTGTGACAATGAATGGTATTCCGGAAGCTATTGTATCAGGTATTATCATCACACCGATTGTGCTTATGTTGAAAAAATCAGGATGGAAAATAAAATAAATAACAAAAAACGGACTATCGCTGTAACGGGATAGTCCGTTTTTTGTTATTTGAAATTAATTTTCTTCACCCCGGAGGCGTGAATTACATGTCTCTATAAATTTATCAAAATCAACACCGGCTTCTTGGCATAATAATCCAATCGGAGTTTTTATTTCTTTAGGCATTTGAATACCTGCATGTTGGAAAACAGTAAGAAGTTGGGGATATAAAGTCAATATATCCTCCATAGGTGTTTCTTTAGTAAGAAGAGATTTATTGTACTTATCGGCAATGTATTCATTCATTTCGCCAAGAATTTCAAATACGTCCATGCCATGTGCCTGGGAAGCTTGCCAAAGATTTTCGTCATAAGAAACAAAGCATCCTACACAGGACATTCCATACTCCATAAGAAATTCACCCATTTCCGGATATACGTCTATAATTTGCATGACATTATGTTCGGGACGAATAAAGTCTCCTTCAGACAAGGACGGGAGATTAGAATTATTCTGTGAGGAATTATATTCATCGTTTGTAGTATTAAAACCACCGGGCAAAGTATTTCCTAGAACATGATCGCGAAAGGATTCATAGCCGGTTGATGCAATAAATTCATCAAAGGATTGATTATCGGAATTTTTTAAATAGAAAGTGCAGGCTTTGACCATAATAGTGATAACATCGGCAGGGAATTGGGCAAAAGCAAAAAATGTTTTTGTACCGGTATAAACATCCCATCCATCGGACATGCCTACTGCACGGATAGGCAGAGCGGTTGCAATGGTACAGGTTAGAATGCAGGACGGCCACATACCGAAAGCAAGAAGCCCCAGCTCGTTTAATGCTTTTTCTATATTTTCTTTTGCAAGTTCTGCAATCACAGGTCTTGACTTTGAATCAAGATGGAAAGAAGCATCTACCCTTTTTGCTACATCTTCCATTCTTTTTTCAAAGTCTTTCCGGCCGTCTTCTATATCGGGAATAAAATCTATTTCAAGAGAAAACGTCAGATTATCAATGGTCATGATATACTCCTTTAGCTTTTATTTGTATAATTATTGTAGCATATCGATACAAATCGAAAAAGAATATAAAAGAGTTGTAATAAAGAATAAATAATTTATTTCATGAATGAGGGTAAAGATGTTAATATAAATGAGTAAAACTCTTTATATGTAAAGAAAAGAATTTTAAAAGACACACATTGTATGCTTTATCAAGAAAAAATATCGAATCGGAGCGTAGAGTCAGACGGAAATGAAACGGGATGTAATCCACAAAAGAAAAAAGAGCAGCGGTTGTTTCAGATTTTTTATTACCGGTATTTTGGGGGCAGGCCTTTTTGTTACACTTATTTTAGGCATACTAATATATGTTACTCCGCCACCGCCCGAGCCACCGGTTCTTCCGGCACCACCTGAAATGCATGGAGTTGCAGCCTCTTTGCTGGATGGAAACAGGGGAGATCTGATTGCAGAAAAAGAAGGGACGTTAAAAATTTATCCGGCGAGTACGACTAAAATACTGACAGCAATCATTGCATTGGAAGAAGGGGAAAACAAACTGGGAGAAAATGCGGTTGTTTCTCAACGGGCCATGGCACAAGACGGAACAAATATAGGGTTACGTCCCGACATGCCTATTTCTCTTCATGAATTGCTGTATGGAATGATGCTGGTTTCGGGAAATGATGCGGCTGTTTCGGTGGCAGAGACCGTAGGCGGGTCTTATGATAATTTTATAAAAATGATGAATGAGAAGGCTGAAATGATTGGGGCTGTTAATTCTCACTTTTCAAATCCTAACGGGCTCACTGATGTAAACCACTATACTACGTCTAATGACATGGTAAAAATTGCACAGTATGCAATGAAAAACCGGGAGTTCAGAAAAATTGTCAAAGAAAAGCAATATTCTATGAAATATAAAAATGGTATTTTCCGGAATATAGAAAACAGAAATGAATTACTTGATAGTGGATATGCGGGTGTCAATGGTATTAAAACGGGAATGACAGAAGCGGCAGGAGATTGTCTGGTGGCTTCGGCAGAAAGAAACGGACAACTTATAATTGTGGCTGTTTATAATGACCCATACCGTTGGCAAGATGTACCTAAATGGCTTGATTACGGCTTTAATGCAGTACAGGCATGGGAAGATTATGAAAGAAAGCTTGATGAGGAACCTCCAGTTTATAAATTTGTAAATCAGATGTTAGGAAAGGAGCCTAAATGCGGAAAAGTAAGAATGCGGGTATATTGACACGGATTTTTCGGAAGAACTCATTTTTCCGGCGAGCTCTTGCTGTTTCTGTGCTTATTGTTATTCTTATTTTATGCCGTAATTTATACAATATTTATCAAATTCATAGACAGGAAACACAATTGCTGGAAGAACGGGAACGACTTCTTGAAGAGAAAGAACAACTCAAGGAGAAAGCGGATAGTCTCAGAGATCCCAAGGTGATAGAAAAGAAAGCCAGAGAAGATTTAGGTTTGGTGAAAGAGAACGAAGTTCCTTATGTCAAATAAATAACTCAGTAACCGGAAAAGACATGCTTGTTTATGGCATTTAATTTCTTCTTTTTCCTAAAAAAGAATATTGCACTTTAATAGGAAGTTTCGTATAATGACGTATATATATTTGCAGTTTTAGGGAGGGCTTTATTTATACATGGCTTTAGAGGTCGGAAATATTGTTGAGGGGAAGGTTACCGGTTTAGCTAAATTTGGTGTGTTTGTTGAACTTGGTGATAAAAAAGTAGGGCTTGTACATATTTCAGAAGTGGCAAGTGAATATGTAAGTGATGTCAATGATTATCTGAAAATTAACGATAAGGTTAAAGTTAAAATATTGTCTGTTGATGATAAGGGAAAAATAGCTTTATCAATTAAACAAGTGCCATCCGGTGATTTTCAGGAAAAAAAGAGAGAACATTTTAAGAAGGATCATTATACCGATAATAATTTCGGGCGAAATGATAATAATCACGATTCTTTTGGGGAAAAGGACAGTAAACATTTTTACTCGTCTAAAAATACAGGATTCCGAAGTGTGAATAAATCAAATACCACCTCTTTTGAAGATAAGCTTAGCCGTTTTTTGAAAGACAGCGATGAAAGGCTACTTGATTTAAAAAGGAATGTAGAATCCAAACGTGGTGGACGAGGAGCTAAACGATCTGATTAGTCGTTGAATTACATAGGAAAAGCTGGCCGCTGTTCATTTAATGAAAAGCGGTTTTATTTTGTGATAAAATGCAATATAAGAAATCATGGTGAAATGATAAATAGCAGAAATGCAGGAGGATTGTATGAAAAGAGCTATTATCGATATAGGTACCAACTCAGTTCGTTTGCTTGAGGCGGAAAGAAATGAAAGTGAAGACTGGATAATTTGCAAAAAAGAAATAAACAGTACCCGCTTAGGTGAGGGAATGAGTGACAGCAGCAAAATTTTAGAGGCGGCAAAAGAAAGAACATTGAAAGCAATCCGAGAATTTTCAGATATGGCAAAGCTTGACGGATATGCGGATATCAAAGGATATGGTACATCTATCATGCGGGATGCGGTTAATGGTGCCGAGTTTGCTGACGAGATTTATTCCTCAACGGGTATTCCCGTCAGGATTTTGTCCGGCAGGGAAGAAGCTTTTTATAGTTATATGGGAGCCGCCGGAAATTCTGGTGTTATCACTTCCGTTGTGGATATTGGCGGAGGATCTACGGAGATATGCCTTGGCTTCGGTAATGATATAGGGATGCGATACAGTTTCCATCTCGGGGCTGTCCGATGCTCGCATTTGTTTGACTCTACCTCGCCTCGCGGATTGGGGGAAATAAAAAAATACTGTTTTGATATGTTTCGCCGTACAGATTTGATCAATGAAGCGAATGCCGTGAAAAATTGGATAGCTGTTGGCGGAACGGCGACATCAATGGCAGCAATCCTACAAGAACTGGAGATATATGATTCATCAAAGGTTCAAGGATACATTATGAATCAAGATACGGTAACAGGTCTTTTGGAACGGCTATGTCATATGACGTATGATGAAAGATGTCATCTGCCGGGATTGAGGCCGGAACGGGCTGATATTATTGTTGCCGGAGTTGTGATTTTAGATGCACTTATGGAATATTTTGCTATTCCTGAAATTCGTGTAAGCGACAGGGATTTAAGTGAAGGTTTGCTTGATGCAGATATTGTTATGCCTAAAGATTAGTTGATTGAAATGACAAATCAGGAATTGTTTATTGAAAAAGTCACTGCTTATGCAATGCGGAACGAACTTTGGAAAAGCGGAGAAAAAATACTTGTTGCTGTGTCCGGCGGACCTGATTCGCTGGCTCTTTTGCTTGCTTTGCATCAAATTGCACCAAAAGAAGAAATAACTTTAGGATGCTGCTGTGTAAACCACCACTTACGTGATACAGCAGTTGAAGAAGCCGAGTTCGTTCAAGGCGTATGCAGAGATTTAAACATAGATTTCTTTTTGAAAGATATTGATGTACTTAAAAGCGTTAAACATGGAGGATCTGTTGAAACGGTCGCGAGAGAATTGAGGTATAAAGCACTCCGAGAGGTTAGAAGTTTGGGTAGGTATGACAAAATTGCCATCGCACACCACGGAAATGACCAGGTAGAAACAATTCTCTATCATATGATTAAAGGAAGCGGATTACTGGGGCTTTCGGGAATGAAAGCAAAGTATGATGATTTAATACGTCCGTTTTTAACTGTAACCAAACAGGAAATTTTGGACTTTTTAAAAGTATTTCCCTATAAAGCATGTCATGACGAAACCAATGATGTTGCTGATGCGATGCGAAATAAAATTCGATTGGAACTGATACCCGCTCTAAAGCAATATAATCCGGGCGTGGAAAAATCTGTTTTGAGAATGGGAGATATTTTGCGAGAGGATGATTTATTTCTTCAAGAGCTGGCGAAAAAATTTATAAAAGAAAAGGTGACTGCCGAAGCGGAACGATATACTTTCCCGATAAAACAATTTTTGTCCTTAAGTTTGTCATTAAAACGAAGGGTTTTAAGGGAAATTTGTTTTCGTATTTCACAAAGAATTCCTAATTTTGAGGGAATAGAGAAGTTTATTTATTTGATTGAGTACGGACAAACAGGTCACATGTCGTCTTCTTCCGGAAATATGATAAATATTGCTTATGGAAATGTTAATATTCAAAAGGGTGATACACATTATGGAACAGAATGGACCGGAGAAAAGTCTTTGGTTGATTTCAGATGTCCTCATTTATCAAATGCTGATATAATAAACAGTATGTCCACCACAAAAGATGGTTGGATAATGAAGGTTGATGAATGTACTCTGCCTCCTGCACAAATATTCCGAAATCAATTTATTCTTGACGCGCAGCAGGTCGGACATCTCGTGGTGAGAAATAAAAAAGAAGGAGATATTTTTTCTCCCCGAGGAATGGAAGGTTCTAAAAAGTTGACACGGGTCATGCAGGATTTACAAATTCCGCGTGAGAAAAGAGACGGTTGGCCGATTTTAGCCGACGAAAACCATATATATTGGATTGCTTTTCTGCGAGGAAGCAACTTTGCGAATCCGGGTAAAGCCACAAAAAAATATTTGCTGATAACATTAGAGAGGGAGAGTTAAGAAAATGAAAAATTTAGAAAAAGATATTGATAAGGTTTTAATCACCCAATCTATGCTGGCTCATCGCATCCATGAATTAGGTAAAGAAATAACGAAAGATTATGAGGGAAAAAATGTTGTTTTAGTAGGGATATTAAAGGGGGCAATGCCTTTCCTTTGTGACTTAATGCGTGAAATTGATCTGCCTGTTACACTAGATACCATGTGTATTTCCAGTTATGGTGATGACACGATCTCTTCAGGGAGTGTAAATATAAGAAAAGACTTGGACAAAGACGTGCAGGGAAAACATATTATCATAGTTGAAGATATTATAGATACCGGTATTACACTGTCTTTACTTGTTCCGCTGCTTCAAAAAAGGGGAGCGGAGTCTGTAGAAATTGCGGTTTGCTTAAATAAAAAAGAGAGACGAAAAAAAGAAGTACCGTTAAAATATGTAGGCTTTGATGTGCCTGATCAATTTATTGTGGGGTACGGATGTGATTATGCTGAAAGATATAGAAATCTTCCGGCAGTTTGCACCTTAAGAAGCGATGTCTATACGAGAAAATGAGCTTTCAAAGTGGGAAAATAACAGCTTATGTAGCGGTCATCAAAGTTGCTTAAATCAACAAGTATATGATAAAATTAGTCATTAGAGCTTTAAAATAATTTTACTCTGAATAAGAGAAGGAGGATTAGCTTGAATAAGTTTGTAAAGAATGTGGCACTCTATGTCTTTTTAATGGTCATAGCTGTTGCGATATTCAATACCTTTGTTCATCCGCAAGATAAACTTGCAGAAATGGCATACAGTGATTTTGTTTCCCAGATTGAAAAGAAAAATGTTGCTTCAGTTGTAATGACTGAGAATTCAATCAAGGGCAAACTGAAGGACGGAACAGAATTTTCTACATATATCCCTAATAATGATATGAAAATTGTAGAAAAAATGACAGAAGGGAATGTTGTTATTACTGCGAAACCACCGGAACAGCCTTCTTGGTGGATGAGTCTTTTATCATCGCTGCTTCCCATCTTAATTTTGGTCGCAGTTTGGTTTTGGATTATGAACCAAACCCAAGGCGGTGGCGGTCGCGTCATGAGCTTTGGGAAATCACGGGCTAAAATGAGTGGAGAAGGACAAGTACATGTCGATTTTTCTGATGTCGCCGGAGAAGATGAGGCAAAAGAAGAGTTGGCAGAAGTAGTAGACTTTTTAAAAAATCCGGGTAGATATACCGCTATAGGTGCTAAAATCCCTAAGGGGGTTCTTTTGGTAGGACCACCTGGAACGGGGAAGACACTTCTGGCGAAAGCAGTCGCCGGAGAAGCAAAAGTTCCGTTTTTCTCTATTTCCGGCTCCGATTTTGTGGAAATGTTTGTCGGTGTAGGTGCTTCCCGAGTGAGAGATTTATTTGCCCAGGCAAAGAAAAATGCACCATGCATTGTGTTTATCGATGAAATAGATGCTGTTGGCCGGCAGCGCGGATCGGGACTTGGCGGCGGCCATGACGAAAGAGAACAGACGCTGAATCAATTATTGGTTGAGATGGATGGATTCGGGGCAAATGAAGGAATTATTACTCTTGCCGCAACAAACCGTCCTGATATTTTAGATCCGGCTTTATTACGTCCCGGCAGATTTGACCGCCGCGTCGTCGTAGGGCGTCCGGACTTGGCAGGCAGGATTGCAATTCTGAAAGTACACGCCAGAAATAAACCTTTAGACCTTGATATTGATTTAAAAACAATTGCAAAGAAAATTCCGGGATTTACCGGGGCAGATATTGCTAATCTTTTAAACGAGGCGGCATTGCTTGCAGCCCGGGAGAACCGTAAGACGATTTCTATGGCAGATATGGAAGAAGCAAGCGAGAAAGTCAGCTACGGACCGGAACGGAAGAGTCATAAAGTAAGTGATGAAGAAAGAAAAATCACGGCTTATCATGAGTCAGGTCATGCAATTATGGCTACTGTGCTTGAACATGCAGATCCTGTGCACAAGGTAACAATTATTCCTCGCGGACAGGCAGGCGGATACACCATGATGCTTCCTCAAGAAGAACGCTCTTTTATTACCAAATCCCATTTGTTGGCGCAACTTCGTGTTGCCCTTGGCGGCAGATGTGCAGAGCAAATTATATTTAATGAAATTTCCAGCGGAGCATCAGGCGATCTTCAGCAAGTTACAAGTATCCTACGCAAGATGATTATGGAATGGGGGATGAGTGACCGATTGGGACCGATGATATTTGGTGAACATCAGGAGCAGATCTTTTTGGGCAAACAACTTGGTTCCGAAAGAAACTACGGAGAAGCGGTCGCTACGATTATCGATGAAGAAATGCATAAGTATTTGGATGAAGCATACAATGACACAATGGAAACATTGACTGCACATATAGATGTATTAAAAGCTATGGCCAAAGCACTTCTCGATGTAGAAACAATCAACAGTCAGCAAGTTAAGAATTTATTTAAATATCATTCTATTTATCCGCCGGAAGAAGAACCGGGACAAGAGAATAATGATAATAACGAAAGCGGGCTGTCTGCACCTGCTATTCCATCCAGAGGACCGGATCCTTTGCTTGGAGAATAGTTGAAAAAATTTCAACATCAACTGCATTCTTTCTGAAAATCTTTTGGGGAGAGTGCAGTTTTTATATACCGATGAAGAGTAAAATTAAAATCAGAGATAAAGCCGATACTATGATAATAATCACAAAGAATGTACTGCAATCAGCTTGACACAACCATTTATAAACGATATAATACTCCTTGTGAGATTTGTCCGGAACCCACTAGCCCCGGCGGAAGGATTTATCTTGCGGTTCTGTTTTTTATTAGGAGGATCAGTAAGTATGAAAAGTACATTTATGGCCAATGCGGGCAATATTACCCGGAAATGGTATATCGTTGACGCAGAAGGAAAAACACTTGGGCGTTTAGCATCCAGAGTGGCAGAAGTCCTTACCGGCAAAAATAAACCTACCTACACACCGCATGTTGATACAGGTGATTTTGTCATTGTTATCAACGCAGATAAAGTCGTTTTGACGGGTAAAAAGTTATTGAATAAAGAATATTTCCATTATACCGGTTATATTGGTGGGGATAGATATCAAAAAGCCGGGGATGCTCTTCGCGAGAAACCGGTTTGGGTTGTTGAACATGCGATCCGGGGAATGCTTCCAAAGACAAAACTCGGAGATCAAATGTATCGCAAGCTGAAAGTTTATGCAGGCAAAGAACATCCGCATGCAGCACAACAGGCTGAAGAATTAAAGTTTGATATCCGTTAACCAGAAGGGAAGGAAATAGAAATGGCAGAAGCTACATACTACGGCACAGGCCGCAGAAAAACATCCGTTGCCAGAGTCCGTCTGGTAGCAGGACAGGGAAGTATTATGATTAATGGTCGTGAACTTACCGATTATTTTGATTTGAAAACTCTTGAATTAATAGTTAAACAGCCTCTTGAATTGACAGGTACGACAGCAGCTTATGATGTAATTGCGTCTGTGAAAGGCGGTGGAGCATCCGGTCAGGCCGGTGCAATTCGCCACGGAATTAGCCGTGCTTTGCTTGAAATTGATCCCGAGTATAGAAAAGTTCTGAAAAGTGCAGGTCTTTTAACACGTGATCCGAGAATGAAAGAACGTAAAAAATACGGGCTCAAGAAAGCAAGAAAAGCAAGCCAGTTCTCTAAACGTTAATCAGAGAAGTTTAAAAACGTACATGACTACCTCATGTACGTTTTTTGTTTGCAAAAAAATAATAGTGTACCCTATATATTGTAATAATAGATTTTTTATAACCCATATCGTATAATAGATGTAGCCTTAAGGAGGTAGTGATGACTGAAGATGAAATTCTTAGTGCGAAAGAAAATTTTGCTAAATGGGGTGTGCCTGAGAACCGTATTTTTTCGGAAATTATGCGTGCCCGTTATTTAGATTATAATTTATTCTCTAACCCGACTAATGCCGAATATGGAATTACTATCGGTGATTTATACAAAAATATGAAAATGACCGTAGAAAAAATGGGAGAGTTTAAAGGTGGTGAAGATACGTATGTAGACGTATATACACTTGCGATGAGAGTAAATCCGATGGATTTTGCAGAAGGAATCAAAAATGTGTCGCAAGAAATGAAAGATTTGATTTTAGCTGTGATTGAAAAAGTAAAGTCTGCAGGTCAGACAGTTTTATTTGCCGGGGCAGATTCCTATCTTTATATGCTGCCTCAGGTTTTTTATCATTTGAGTGATAAACGAATTGCTGTATCAGTAAATTCCTTGGAATGGAAGAAGAAATTGTCTTATTTATTTCCCCGTGGACGCATTATGCTTTCTGATGAGTTTAACGATGACAGTGAACTTTACGATTATATATTTAACATAGAAAGAGATGACCTGGCGCATGTAGAGGAATTACAGAAGCATTTATCAAAAGATGCGATTTTGGAAGTACTGACACCTCTTTCTATGATTGTGACAGAAAATCGAAAAAGTTTATTGGTAGAAAATCGGTTAGCTTCCCATAAAATACTTGAAGAATATTATGATGTATCACTTGATAATGGGGAGTTTGCTTTTCTGAAAATAAGAAATAAACAAGTAGAAAATATTTCTTTTGGAGAAGCTTGTTTGCAGAATGGTACCATAGAGAAATATGAAGCATTAAAAGTCAGTACGGATACCTTTATAGATGCTCATGATTGGAATTACGATATTTACAGGTATAACGGGTCAGTTGCATTGCAGACGTTGCTTGCCGCCGATGTTGTTGATTTAGATTACACTATAAGGAGTGAATATACTGTATTACAATCGGAGAATACAAAAGCAGGTACTTATCAATTATTACAGAGTAATGCCATTGTTGAAGATATCGGAATAAGAACAGATCTTGCAGAAAAAGCGGAAGTGCCTGATGGAAAGTTACTTACACTGATAAAGGACGGCGATTTATTGTTATTTCCCGGAGCACAAAAGATACATACAGCTGTTGTTTATCATATATATGAAGATACATATGTGCCTGATGAAATTATAGTTATTCGCCCGAAGGGGATTTATACGGCCGAGTATTTAAAGGTATATTTAGAGGGACCCTTGGGGCAGTTATTTATAGATACGATGAGGGCCGGAGATAAGCTTCTTTTCCAGTCGTCGCGTTTAATGAGATTCCCGCTGCCCGAGGCAACAGAAAAATCAATCACTTGGATAACAGAAAAATGCAGAAATGCAATTGACCAATTAGCACTTGCTGCAAAGGAGTGGAGAAATCTAAAAAATGAGGCAGTCCATGTAATGACAGAAAGATAAGTATTTTGGAAAGGAAATCAAATGAAGATAGTCCTTGCAACACATAACAAGGGGAAAATACGAGAGTTTCAAAAGTGTTTTTTGGAAATTGGATGGGAAGCAGTTCCGATATCTGATATACAGGATATTGAGGAGCCTGAAGAAACTGGAAAAAGTTTTAAGGAAAATGCATTACTTAAAGCACATTATTATGCAAAAGTAATTAATATGCCGGTACTGTCTGATGATTCGGGTATTATCGCAAATGCTTTGGGAGATAAACCCGGAATTTACTCTGCCCGATATGCAGGAAAACATGGTGATGATGAAGCTAATAATAAAAAGCTGTTGGAAGATTTAAAACCGTATCCGAGTGATCAACGGACCGGCTATTACGAATGCGTTATTGCTCTGGTGTGGCCGGATGGCAGGGAAATAGTAGCAGAAGGTCGTTGTGATGGTGTCATCAGAGATTTTTATAAAGGGACCGGCGGTTTCGGCTATGATCCGCTTTTCTATTTACCAAAACTTCATAAAACTATGGCAGAACTTGCAATGAGTGAAAAAAATAAAATCAGTCATAGAGGAAAGGCGCTGAAAGCGTTGCTGGGAAAACTAAAAAACATGGAATCATAATTTCGTATTTCCATAGACTTATGATTGTGATATAATTGTGCCATTAAACGGTAAAAATAAAAAAGTTTGATACATAATATAAAAATATGTAGCTACTATTTATCATCCGGTTATTAAAAAATTTAAGGGAGGACAAAATGGATATTCGTGAAGAAGCGATGAAACTGAGAGAGGAAAAACATCAAATGATCAAAACAACTCTAAATGCGAAAATGGAGAATCTCCATGATTTAGCAGTTGTTTATACACCGGGAGTTGCGGCACCTTGCCTGGCAATTAAGGAAGAAGAAGATAAGTCGTTAGAATTGACATGGCGCGGGAACGTAGTAGCTGTTATTTCTGACGGAACCCGTGTGCTCGGATTGGGAGATATAGGAGCAGCTGCTGCTATGCCGGTTATGGAAGGGAAAAGCGCTCTTTATAAAAAGTTTGGTAATATTGATGCAATTCCGATTGTTATCAACAGCAAAGATAAAGATGAAATCGTACATACAATCCAATTGTTGGAAAAATCTTTTGCAGGGATTAATTTGGAAGATTTCTCTTCTCCTAAATGTTATGACATTGAAGATGAATTGAAAGCTACTATGAATATTCCTGTATTCCATGATGACCAGCATGGAACGGCTATCGCCGCATTGGCAGCTGTTATTGGTGCACTTCGCCTTACGAAAAAGAAAATTGATGAAGTCAAAGTTGTTATTTCCGGTGCAGGTGCTGCAGGGACGGCCATTGCCCGTCTTCTTTTGGAAGACGGCGTCAGAGCGGAGAACATGACAATACTCAACAGTAAGGGTATTTTATATGATAATGGTAAGCTAAATCGTATACAAAAAGCATTGGTCAGCGAAGTAAACCCGGAGAATAAGCAGGGAACTTTTGTAGAGGCTGTAAAGGGTGCCGATATTCTCGTGGCAAGTTCTTCACCGGCAGCATTTAAAGAAGAACATAAAGCAGCTATTAAAACTATGGCAGAAAAAAATGTGGTATTTGCTATGGCTAATCCGATACCGGAGATGATGCTGGCAGATGCAAGGGAACTGGGAGTTTATGTTTTCGGTACCGGCCGGAGTGATATGCCGAACCAGGTAAATAATTCATCCGTATTTCCCGGGCTTTTCCGTGGTGCATTAGATGTCCGCGCCCGTCAAATTAATGAGCCGATGAAGCTGGCGGCAGCACATGCACTGGCAGAATTGGTTTCTGATGAAGAATTAAATCCTGATTATGTAGTGGTGAATGTATTTGATAAACGAGTTGCTCATGCAGTGGCAAAAGCATCTGCTAAGGCTGCTATTGAATCAGGAGTTGCTCGTGTGAAAGAATTGCCGGAACAGTATAAAGATTAATGGAGTAATGGTTATACCGAATCAAAAGCGCTTATCCGTAACGGGGTAAGCGTTTTTCTTGCACCTGTTGATAAAATCGTATATGATTTAATCAATTGAAATCATAAAGGTCTTGAGGAAATGAATTTTATTGGCCGTGTAAAAAATTATCTGCTGAAAGAAAACAAGGTGGATTTTATACATAAAAATGATATAGGGAAAATAAATAAAGGTGCATTACAGATTATGAATGCGCTGGAAAAAGGCGGATATGAAGCCTACTTGGTGGGCGGCTCAGTCAGAGATCTTCTCTTAGAAAAAGTGCCTCATGATTGGGATATTACAACGTCAGCCCGACCGGATGAGATTGTTTCCTGTGCCATACAAAATGAGTGGAAAATTATTGATCGTGGAGGGTATCGTTTTGGTACGGTTTCTATTTTAATCAATGAAAATATATATGAAGTGACGACCTTTCGAAGCGACTTTTACGGAAATGACAGTCACAGACCGAAAGAAATTTGTTTTGCCAAAACATTAAAGGATGACTTATCTCGTCGGGATTTCACGGTCAATGCCATAGCTATAGATGCAGATGGTGTAATCTATGATTACTTTGGCGGCATTGCTGATTTAGACCGTCGGATTTTGAGAACTGTAGGTATTGCTAAAGATCGTTTTCAGGAAGATGCACTTCGTCTTTTTCGTGCCTGTCGTTTTTTAGGACAACTTGATTTTCAGGCTGACAAAGAGCTTTTTAGAGCAATATCTCCGTCTTTATACAGGGTAGAAGGTCTTTCTTTATCACGTGTGAAATCAGAATTACAAGTTTTGATGAAATCAGACCATCCGGCCCGAGGCTTAGATTTATTTGTAAGATCAGGGTTGAATCAATCAAGTTGCTTTGTAAAGGTAAACAAAAAGAAATATGCGGTACCTATACTGCCGGAATTATCACATTTGGTTGATTTACCGCAGGAAAAGCAGTTTCACAAATTTGATGCATGGAACCATACATTAGCTGTAGTGGAAGCTTCACCGCGGGAAGATGTCTTGCGGTGGGCAGCACTTTTTCATGATGTGGGAAAAGGTATGCCGGGGGTCAGAGCTATACGGAATGGAAAATATACCGACTATGGGCATGATTCGAAAGGCGCTGAAATTTCTTCGGCAGTACTCATTCGTCTTTCATTTCCTCCAAGTTTTATTTCACGGGTTGTTTGGCTTGTTAAAAACCATATGCGTTTTCATTATTTTGCCAATACGGAAGCAGCTGACGGAAAGAAATGGCTTCGCCAGATTTCCAGGAGCGGAGTATTTAAGTCTTCTGCAGATATGAGGCAGGGAATTAAAGAGTTAATGGAGCTTTGTAAAGCAGATATTATCGGCTGCGGGCGTCCATTTTCAGCGACAAACGGACATCAGGCCTTTGGGGAATATATGATGGACTTATGTGAGGAAATGCCGGTTTCAACAAAAGATTTGAGATATGATGAGAGGCTTATTTCCGTTTTGAAAAACCATATCGGAGAAGGAATGAAAAATTTATTATTCCGTGTACAAAATGGAGAATTAAGAAATGAACCTGAAACACTTTTAGAAGCAGGAAACAGATACAGGAGACGCCATAATGAGGAAAATTAGACCAAGAAGTATTATGAGAAAAAGAAGTGCCTGGATAGCCGGATTATTTACTCTCATAGTATTTATTTTGGGAATACGTCTGTTTTATGTTCAGATTATTGATAACGACAGATATAAAAAAATGGCATTGGCACAAACAGAAGGTGTGCAGATCCTTTATTCTCCCAGGGGTACTATCTTTGACAGAAACGGTAAACCGCTGGCATTTTCCGTCATGGTTAAATCATTATATTGTGATCCCGGTATGATTAATGGAGATCCGAAAGAAATAGCCAAAGAATTATCACCATTAGTGAAGCAACCGGAAAATATATTGTTGGAGAAACTGACAAAAGATACCCGCTTTGTTTGGATACAACGTTTGATGGACCCGGAAGATTCCGAGCGCGTTCTTTCGCTCTTGAAGGAAAGAAAGTGGGAAGGCCTTCGTTTTGTTGATGAAAGCCGGAGATATTATCCGAACGGTCCGTTATTAGCGAACGTTTTAGGCTTTGTGGGTATAGATGATAAAGGACTGGACGGACTTGAAATGTCTATGGATCAATTGATAGGAGGATCCGAGAATAAACAACGTCTGCTTATGGATGCAAGAGGAAATCCTATTCTTCAGTCGGCACTGGCACCATATAAGACTGAAGGGGAACGCTCCGTACATTTGACCATAGATCAAAATATACAGTTTTATGCAGAACGGGCACTTGATAGAGCCATGGCAAATACGCATGCCCAAGGGGGGCTGATTATCGTTATGGATCCGAAAACCGGCGGAATTCTAGCGTTAGGAAGTCGTCCGACCTACGATCCAAATCATTTTGATAAAGCAAAAGAAGAAGATTTTAAAAATAAAGCAGTTGTTGATATTTATGAACCGGGCTCTACATTTAAGCCTATAATTGCTGCGTCGGCCTTATCTGCCGGTACATATTCTTCCGATATTGTTTGGCATGATCCCGGAGAAATTCGGGCCTCGGGGCATACAATTAAAAATTGGAATGACGGCTCTTATGGTGATGTGAAGTTGGTTGATATTATCAAATATTCTCTGAATACAGGATTTGCTCATATCGGCTTGTTGACCGGCGGGAAAACATTGACAGAATATGCAGAAAAATTCGGGTTTGGTAAACCGACGGGAATAGAACTTCCCGGGGAAGAGTCCGGAATTTTATTTAACCCGGAGGATATGAAAGATATCGATGTAGCTACGATGTCTATCGGTCAAGGAATAGCAGTGACTCCTCTGCAGATGTTGCAGGCTTATAGTGCACTTGCTAATGGCGGTAAAATGGTAAAGCCCCATATTTTAGAATCGGTCAGAAATCCTGATGGCTCTATTTATAAATCTTATGAAACAGAGTATGCAGGAGAACCTGTATCTAAAGAAGTTGCCGACGAAGTAAAGGATATGATGGAAAAAGAAGTTTCCGAAGGGAGCGGCATGAATGCTCGTGTACCGGGATATCACATGGGAGGAAAAACGGGAACGGCACAAAAGCTGGATGCTGTCCGCGGAGGATATTTGGAAAATGAACATATAGCTTCATTTTGCGGATTTGGACCGATAGAAGATCCACAGGCAATCTGCCTTGTTGTGTTAGATAATCCGAGGGGGGTCTACTATGGCGGATTGGTAGCCGCGCCGGTCTTTAGAGAGATGATGGGGCAAATTATGAGATACTTAGAGATTCCATCAAATGAGCAAAGGGTCGGTTCTGAAAACAATGAAGAAAAACATGGACATAAGAGTATTCCCGATTTACCGGAGAAAAATATAAATGAGTTCCGGTTACCAAACTTTTACGGTTGGTCCATGAGAGATACCGGAGAATGGATTAATGGTGCCGGACTCGGATTTAAACCGGAGGGAACCGGATTTGCGGACTCACAATCACCCGGGCCGGGAGTAACGGTTAAACGGGGTGAGGATGTGACAGTTCATTTCTCAAGATAAATAAGGTAAATATAAAGCCTGCTGTTTTCTCAGCAGGTTTTTTCATGTATTTATAGCATAGAAGAATGAAAAAAACGAATATAATTTCTTTCAACTGTGATATAATGTGAAAATAAATAAGAATAATAAAATGTTGTATAAAAGAAGTGGGAGAGGTAAAAAATTGTTAAGTGATATTGAGATTGCGCAAAAAGCGAAAATGGATCCCATCATTGATATTGCAAAGAAAATCGGGATTCCTGCAAATGAATTGGAGTCATATGGTCCTTACAAAGGGAAGATTTCTCTTAAGTTTGTAAAGTTGCTGAAAAACAAACCTTTGGGTAAATTAATATTGGTGACCGCTATTTCACCGACACCGGCGGGAGAGGGGAAAACAACCACTACAGTCGGTCTTGGTCAGGCTATGGCGCAGTTAGATAAAAAAGTTATGATTTGTTTAAGAGAACCGTCTCTGGGCCCTTGCATGGGGATCAAGGGCGGAGCCGCCGGCGGCGGATATTCGCAGGTAGTGCCTATGGAAGATATTAATCTGCATTTCACCGGCGATTTGCATGCCATTACAGCGACACATAATTTATTGGCGGCTATGGTGGACAATCATATCCAACAAGGAAACACATTGCAAATTGATCCCCGCAGAGTTGTATGGAATCGCGTTATGGATATGAATGACCGGGCATTAAGACATGCTGTCATAGGACTTGGAGGTCATGTAAACGGAGTACCGCGGGAAAGCGGTTTTGATATTACTGTTGCTTCTGAAATCATGGCTATTCTTTGTCTTGCCAAATCAATAAAAGACATGAAAGAACGATTTGCCCGAATTATAGTAGGATACACCTATGGTAATGAGCCGGTAAGGGCAGGAGATATTCACGCTGAGGGAGCCATGGCAGCATTGATGAAAGATGCTTTAAAGCCTAATTTAGTACAAACATTGGAGCATGTTCCCGCTTTTATACATGGTGGTCCTTTTGCAAATATCGCCCACGGATGCAATTCTGTAGTAGCTACCCGGACAGCACTTCATTTATCTGATTATGTAGTTACAGAAGCAGGATTCGGTGCCGATCTTGGTGCAGAAAAATTCTTGGATATTAAATGCCGCTTTGCCGGACTTCATCCTGATGGAGTTGTTTTAGTAGCTACTCTCCGTGCACTTAAGATGAATGGCGGAAAAAATAAAAATGAATTATCAGAATCTGATCCTGAAGCAGTAAGAAGGGGACTTCCCAATCTGCTCCGGCATATTGATAATCTAAAGAAGTATAAGATTCCGATGGTTGTTGCTCTTAATATATTTCCCACTGATACAGAGGAAGAGAAAAATATTATTTATAAAGCTTGTGAAGAAAAAGGTGTTATGGTCGCCGATTCCAATGTTTTTGCAGAAGGTGGCAAGGGCGGTCTGGTCTTGGCAGAAAAACTTTTACAAGCTATGGAAAAACCTTCCGGATATAAACCGCTTTATAATCTGGAAAAATCTCTTAAGGAAAAAATTGAGACAATTGCCAAAGAAATATATGGAGCATCTCATGTTCAGTATGATGGAGCAGCTGAAAAAGAGCTGAAACATATTGAGGATATGGGATATGGGGATATGCCTGTTTGTATTGCCAAGACACCGGCCTCATTTACGGATGACCCGTCGTTATTGGGTGCACCGGAAGATTTCACTTTACATGTAAGAGACTGTCATGTGTCTGCCGGAGCGGGGTTTGTTGTTGTTCTGACAGGAAAAATTATGACAATGCCCGGCCTTCCCAAACATCCGGCAGCAGAAAAAATTGATGTAGATGATGAAGGAAATATTACTGGACTTTTTTGAAAGAGGGATGAAATGATACTTGATGGGAAAAAAGTGGCAGCAGCTCTTGAAAACCGACTCAAAAAGCGGTTGGAAAATTTAAAAAATTACAATTATATGCCCAAGTTGGCAATTATTTTAATAGGAGACAATCCCTCATCCGCTATGTATGCTGCTTTTATGCAAAAGGTGGCTAAAAAATACGGAATTCAATCAGAGCTGTTAAAAAGAGATAACCAAGTAACCGAGACGGAGTTAGAAAATTTAATTTCCCGTCTGAATAATGATGCTGCCGTCACAGGAATTTTGATGATGATGCCGTTACCCGATCATATCTGTACTCAAAAAATTATTGATTTAATAGATCCTGATAAAGATATAGACGGGCTGACAACAGTTAATGCAGGACGGTTATTTTCAGGGCGGGATGGTTTTTTCGGATGTACCCCTCGTGCTGTTATGGAAATACTTGAAAGTTACGACATTACGGTGGAAGGTAAAAGAGTTGTCATACTCGGAAGAAGTAACGTTATAGGGAAGCCGGTTTCTATGATGCTCTTAAATAAGAATGCTACTGTTACTATCTGTCACTCCCGAAGCCGAAATTTGAAAGAAATTACACAAGAAGCCGATATTATTGTTGTTGCGGTCGGACATCCTTGCAGCTTAAGTGGGGATATGATTAAAAAAGGTGCAATTGTCATCGATGTGGGAATTAATCGGATAGACGGTAAAACAGTGGGAGATGCAGATTATGAATCTGTATTACCTGTAGCAGGAGCAGTGACACCGGTGCCCGGTGGAGTTGGTGCAGTCACGACAACTATGGTCATCGAATCGGTCATAAAGGCCGGAGAGCAAGCTGTATGTAAAAGATAAAAGATAATCTGATTTTGTTTAAAAGGAAGGTATTTATACAGTGCAGGATAATATCGTCGGAAAACTTGTTGAAGAGGAAGTAGATTTTACCAGGAAATTGGTACAAGGGCTGGATGAATTTATTATTAACAAAGGGATTGATATCATCCAGGCAATCTTAATTCTTGCTATCGGCTATATGATATGCCGGTGGCTTAGAAGTGCAGTTCGGCGTGTTTTAAACAGAAGCAGTGCAGATCCGTCGGCAAACAGCTTTGTATCAGAAATCATTTTCTTTTTATCATTGGCTGTTGTTTTAATTATGGCATTGGAAACCGTGGGAGTTGCTCCCAGTACATTAGTAGCTGCTTTCGGCGGTCTCGGTCTTGCTATTGGTCTCGGCCTTAAAGATAATGTGGGCAATATTGCTTCAGGTATATTTATTTTGATTTTTCGCCCTTTTAAAGTAGGCGATTACATACAAGTGGGAACTCACGAGGGAACCGTGGTTGATATACGGATTATGTATACAGAAATATCCACGTTGGGAAATCAGATGATTTCCATTCCGAATTCACAATTAACAAACAGCATTATAAAAAATTATTCGACCTTTATTACGAGAAATATCGAATTTACATTTGATGTCGGGTACGAAACCGATTTAGTAAAATGCATTGAAATTTTGAAAAAAGTATTCCGTGATGATGAGTATGTTTTAAACGGAGCTGATATGCCTATTTATGTAAGCGGCATGGCAGATTCCAGTATCCGCATCTATGTAAGAGCACAGGTGGAACGTGTAAAATATTATGATGCACAAAATCAGTTATATATAAAAGTGAAAAAAGCTTTTGATGAAGCCGGTATTTCTATTCCATTCCCCCAATTGGTTATTCATCAGGGGGATAAAAATTAGTATTAAAATAGATTGACATAAAAAAAATAGAATGATATACTCAGTCTAATATCAATGACTGGGAGTAGTAGTAATGATTTGATATCCTAGAGAGCCGGCGTATGGTGGAAGCCGGAATATCATTTATTATGAATGGACCCATGAGATGCAGCCTGAGCCGTAATGGGGTAGGAGCTGCCGGTTCTTCCGTTAAAAAGAGATGGGTAACCAGTAAGTAGGACTTTTTAGTCAATTAGGGTGGCACCGCGGAATCATTTCCTTTCGTCCCTTTGCAGAAATGCAAGGAGTGGATGAAAGGATTTTTTATTTACCGATTTAAGGAGGAATTGTTATGGAAGCGGTTAAAGATGTATCACAACTGATATTTATTAAATCAAGAGGGGGTAAATTCCGCTGGCTTACGATTTCGACCTTGATGCTGGCAGTCGGGATGTTACTGCACCTGGTATCACCCTCTGTGGCCGGCTTTACGCCGAACTGGATGATAGCTACTTATGTAGTGGCTATTCTTTTGACAAAACCGACATATAAGCAGTGCCTGGGGATTTGTATGGTGGCAGCACTTATGGAAGTATTCACCTCAAAGTCAGCTTTTCCTTACGGTAATTTTTGCAGTGAATTTGCAGGTGCTTTTGTGGCAGGCTTTTTTGCTCATTCTGTACCGCCCATAAAAATTGGAAAGTTTTCTTTGCGTCCTATGTTGGCAGGGTTTATAACAACACTGGTAAGTGGATTCATTTTTGTATCCATCTTGACACTGATGGTTGGAATTCCTTTAAATGTATATTTGTATGTGATTCTTCCCATGGTTGTATTAGTGGGGGTGGGCAATGCTATTATTACTCCTTTCTTGTATTTTCCTGCATTAAAACTATTCAAATCTATGAATAATATGATGACAGATGAGGTAGAAGACAGTGATCATAGCGGTCTGATTCTGAAACAAAAAGAAGAAGGAATCATCAGTGTAGAACATTTAACCTATACATATCCGGTTTCTAAAAAAGCAGTGCTAACCGATGTTTCTATGACGGCTAAACAAGGTTCGTTTATAGTTATAACCGGACCTAACGGGGCAGGAAAAACAACATTACTTATGTCTATGGCGGGAGCGATTCCGCACTACTACGGAGGCAGAATGGAGGGGATGGTGTTTACCGGAGGCAAGGCGGTCACACAGACGGAGATTGCAGACTTGGCATCCAGTATCGGTGTCATTTTAGCAGATTATTCTGCCCAGATTGTGACACTTACGGTGGGAGAAGAGATGGCATTTACATTGGAAAATCACGGATTCTCTCGCGAAGAAATAAAAAAACGGTCACAACAGGCTTTGAAAAAAGTACATTTGGACGGACTTGAAGATAGAAAGGTATCGACTCTTTCCGGCGGCCAGCGGCAGAGATTAGTCGTGGCAGCTGTATTGGCGGAGGAACCGGAAGTTCTTGTATTTGATGAACCGACTTCCGCATTGGATCCGGAAGGAATTAAAGAGTTTTACGAAATGGTGGGAGAGCTCAATCAAAAGGCGGGGCTGACAGTCATTGTGGCAGAGCATCACTTGGAAGCTACATTGCCTTATGCAACGAGGTTTATTTTAATGGATGAAGGCAGAATTATCAGTGATGGGACACCGGAAGAAGTCATGAAATATATGAATCAAAATCATATATATGAAGAAGCCATTCCGGATATGTATAAAGCACAGCTTATGTTGGAAAAGGCGGGCATCAGATTTGAAAAACCGTTTTTAAATATTCATGATGCAGAGTTTTCTGTACTGAATTCCATGAAAAAGGAGGCAGGCCATGCTTGAGTTGGATCATGTAAGCTTTCAATATACAAAGAATAGCCCGACGGTATTGTCAGATGTTTCTCTTTCTTTTGACAAAGGAGAGTTTGTGGCTATAACGGGAAGAAATGGCAGCGGAAAAACTACAGTTACCCGTCTGTTGACCGGTTTAGAAAAACCGACAAAAGGATTTATTCTATATAACAAAAATAACGTAACAAACAAAACAGCGGCTGAAAGGAGTCGTTTTATCGGATATGTATTTCAGCAACCGGATCGCCAAATGTTTATGCCTACAGTCAGGGAAGAAATTGCTTTTGGTCCTTACCAGCAAGGGAAACGTGGACAGGAGCTTGATGAAATTGTAGACCGGGCCATGATGGATACAGATATTTTTGAACTCGCAGAGGAATACCCCAGAACCTTATCTCGTGGTGACCAGCAAAGAGTTGCTATTGCATCCGGGCTTGCTATGAATACAGAGTATCTGGTTCTTGATGAACCAACAAGCGGGCAGGATGGCGCGGAAAAGAAAAAGCTGATGAAACTCATGAACCGCTTGAAGCATCTGGGAATTACCATTATTCTCGTTACGCATGACATGGATATTGTTGCCAGTGAGTGTACACGCGTTATTGTTATTGCCGATAAGGGCATCGTTTTTGATGGAAAACCGGAAGAACTTTTTTCTGCAGAATACAGGCCTGAAAATTGGGGACTCGCTTATCCGCCGTCGGTTCTCTTAGGACGTAGACTTCCGGGAGCTCCTTATTGTAGAAATATGACAGATTTTTGTCATACTTATTTACAAATGAAAGGAGAGATGGCAAAATGAGAAATTTAGTACCGATTACCAAAATTCTCCTTACTTTGGCTACTGCAGTTTGGGCGATAGTTCTCCAAGAACCTGTGAGTCTCTGTGTCTTGTGTTTTTTTGAAATATGCATTTTGCTTATATCCGGAGAGCTGTTCAATAACTTAAAAGCCTTATTTATGTTATTTATATTTGCTTTCTGTCTCGGGATCATCGAATATATCGGGGGAGGAACCGAGAAGGAATCGGTGGTTGCCTCGCTACGGATGCTTGGAATGACGATTATATTTATTTATCTTCTTGCTACCGTTAAGTTACAAGATTTGACGGCAGCTATGGTTATACAGCTAAAAGTACCTTATGAGTACGCTTTTATGTTTACCGCAGGGCTCAGGTTTGTTCCTGATTTTATAGAAGAAAACAGAGCAGTAGCAGAGGCTCAGGCTTGCCGCGGACTTGCTATTCAAGGGAATTTTATTAAACAAATCAAACGTTACATGTCCGTAGTAAGACCGATTATGCTACGATCACTTGGGAGAAGTGAAACGATGGCATTATCATTAGAGTTGCGTGGATTTGGAGGTTCAAAACGTACTTTTACGGAAAGTGTAGCACCTAAAATCCCGGACTATGGAATCATGGGACTTACTTGTATAATTACAATAGGTGTTATTGCCGGCCGGATTTTATATAGTTTTTAGTAGTTTAATAAAGGCATGCTGAAACGTACAAGAAAGGAGGACTTATAATGGAAAGAAAAGGAATTGAAAGTTTAAAATCGTTAGGAAATCAAAATACAATATATGATATGGATTATAATCCCGGGTTATTGGAAAAAATACCTAATGCGCATCCGGAAAATGATTATTTTATTAAATTTAATTGCCCTGAATTTACAAGTTTATGCCCCAAAACAGGACAACCTGATTTTGCAACGATTTATATTTCTTACATTCCCGATCGATATATTGTGGAAAGTAAATCACTCAAATTATATTTGTTCAGTTATAGAAATCATGGAGATTTTCATGAAGACTGTGTCAATATGATTATGAAGGATTTGATTAAATTATTGAGCCCCCGTTATATAGAAGTGTGGGGAAAATTTCTTCCCCGCGGCGGATTATCGATAGATCCGTATTGTAATTATGGAATCCCCGGTACGGAATGGAAAGATTTTGCGCGATACAGGCTGTTAAATCATGATTTAAACCCTGAAAATATCCATAATCGTTAATTGGCAATAAAAACCCTCATGTATTTAAAAGAATACATGAGGGTTTTTGTGTGGAAAAATTATAAAACAGCGGCCAGTTTTTTGATTAATGATTCCTTTTGGCTTCCGGGAAACCACTGGATAGAAAGTGGAGAACGGGTTAATTTTTGAAAAGAGAGCATTGTTTTTTGCGTAGCGTGAGCAGGGACTTCAAAATCCTCTCGATTAAGGTAGATTCGGATATCATATCCTTTTGAGTAAGTGCAAATAACTTGGGAAACACATTGCTCATAACTTTCATCGAGACCTTCTGCTAAAGAAAGAAAACCGGATAAAAGTTTTATCTGTTCTATATTTTCTGCAGTAAGCAAACGGGATTCTTTTAAAGATTTCAAAATCCGTCCAGAAAAACCGTGGTGAAAGGTGGCGATTAAAGCGCACATAATCTGCTCTTTATGTGACCAGCCGAAGATATGGGCATTTGCTATCATGTAACCGCTGTGCCTGGCATGGCTGTAGTAGTTGATGATTTTTCCGGAATCATGTAATAAAGCCGCCGTATAAAGCAGCATACGCATTCTTTCGGGAAGTCCGTGATTTTTTTGCCACTGATCAAACATGGAAAGTGCAAGTGCTGTTACATATTTTGCATGAGACTTTTCCGATAAGGCCAAGGTAGCGGCATAATTTTTAGCAGAAGAAATTAACATATCTTTACAATGAGATCGGTCTCTGTCATAAATCGGATCATACCAATGATAAAAAATTCCTTCCCTGAGGCCGCAACCGGAAATAGTCATTTCCTTTGCATGCGTATATTTTATTATCTCGCCAACAAGGAGTGCTCCTGCAATAATTATATCTGTTCTTTCCGAAGAGAGCCCGGATATTTTTTTTCTTTCTTCCGGGGTTGACGAAGTAATGGTATTAATGACAGAAAATAATCCGTTTGCAGGCATTTGATAATTGTGAAGTTTTGGGAGAGGGTATCCGATATTTCGTTGATAGATTTTTGCGAGATTTCTGACAGTTCCGCCGACTCCGACCACCGGGCAGGCTTTTTTTGGAATCCATGGAATAGTTCTCAGCTCTTTTACAACAAAAGATTGGATTTTTTTGATATCTCCGCCGGAAACGGTACCGGCAGATTGGAACTTCTCTGTTAATGTGACAGCACCGATAGGGATACTTACAGAATGGATTCTTTTTTTATCCTTTACCAATGAGATTTCTATACTGGCACCGCCTAAATCAAAAAGAAGGAAGTCGGAAGTATCTATTGTATGAATTACTCCTGAAAAACCTAAGGCGGCCTCCTGTTTCCCGCTTATTATAGTCATGGGAATATGAGTGCTGGTCCGAACTCTTTTTAAAAATGAAGCACCATTTTTAGCGTTTCTTACGGCAGCTGTTGCCACGGCAAGTATTTTAGTCACGTGATGCATGTTTGCAACATGGCGATATACTTTTAAACAGTCTATAGCTCTTTGCTGTGCCGCCTCGGTTAAAAATGGAGATGAAGGATTCATTCCTTCTGCCAGCCGGATAGATTTTTTTTCCTGATAAATAAGTTTATAGGTACCCGATTTACTTACTTGCATAATAATAAACCGGATAGAATTAGAACCAAGATCAATAATAGCTATATGGTTCATTGTGCGCTCCTTTATATATATTTATTATTTATTGTACAATAAATAATAAATGAATTGAATAAAAAGATGTAAAGTTTCGTACGAGTCAGAAATAAATGGATTTATTGGTTTTATAAAAACAGGTAGTATACAAAATAGTGGAAAAGAGAGTCATACATAAATTTAGATAAAATTTACCTCTTCATTACGTTTTTTTAGTATAATACAATTAATAAAAATACTAGATATCGGAGTGAATATTTTCTTTTAGAAATGAGGGTCTCAAATGGCAGATACGGATGCACTTATTTATGGGATTATTCATATTGGTTCGTCAAATCTCTCTATGAGGATTGTGGAGTACAAAAATATAAATGATATCCGGATTATCGAAGAAGTAAGAAAAGAGACGTCTTTTGGCGAAGAGGTCTTTCTTAATAAGAAATTATCGTTTTCTTCCATTCGTCGACTTTGTGATATGTTGAACGGATTGAGGCAACTTTTAAATGATTACCGGGTCAAAGATTATAAGGTGTATGCTACTGCCGTATTGAGAGAGGCGGAGAATTGGCGCCCCATTTTAGACTTGATTCGCGTCAATACAGGGTTCTTGGTAGATGTTGTGGATATGCCCCAGGAAATTTATTATAAACACTTTTTATTGCAACATCATATGAAGCAGTTAATTCTTGAAAAAAAGTATGATTCAGCAGACAGTTTTCTCTTTATAGATATCACTTCAGGTTGCGTAGGGATGACAGTTTGGAAAAACGGTGCTCTCCAGTATCAGCATAATGCTCATATCGGAACGCTTCGCCTTTTGGAAACCTTTAAGGCCAATCAGAGGGATTCCAGAGATTTTCCTTTTGCTATGGCAGCGTATTTGCATACTATCTTAAAGCCGTTATGGATGGAAATCCATCATTACAATCCTTCCAATGTTATTTTGTCAGGTCGAGAAGCAAGAATTGTAGCAAGTCTCATGAATTTTAAAATGGATGAGGCAGGCAGAATTGAGATTCATAACGACAGTTTCCAAAAATTATATGAAGTGGCAGGTTTTTTATCACCATCAAGAATTCGTCAAAAATATAAAATCAGTGAAACATGGGCGATGACGGTTTTACCGACGATTCACATATATAAAGAAATACTTGATAATGTATTCCCTGAGCATATTGTATTATTCGGTACGACCTTTGTTGAGGCGGTAGCTACTTTTTATGGGGCTGTCCGAACAAAGGATACCGCTCTTGCTTATATGAGGAAACAAAATATAGAGCTCACGCGGGCTATAGCAAAATCTTATTATTATGAGCCTATGCATGCCGAGGCTTTAGAAGAGTATAGTCATGCAATTATTTCAGGACTTGGAAAGAAAAGCGGGCTGACAGAAAGAGATGAAGTGTTGTTGCGGATGGCAATTATTCTTTACCAAGTAGGAAAATATGTAAACTTGCTGAATTCGCAGGAGCATGCCTGGAACATAATCAGAGGGACGGATATTTTCGGTATATCTGATAAAGAAAAGGATATTGTTGCCTGTATTGTTTATTATGATCACAAACGAGTTCCGGGAGACGAAGAGGAGCCATTCCGGGTTTTATCTGATTTGGCTAAAATTGTTGCACTAAAATTAATTGCGGTTTTCCGGCTGGCAAGAGCTATGGATATGTCCCGGTGTCAAAAGATGACGGATGTAAATGCACGTGTGTCAGGGGCATCGTTTCTTATTGAATATGACAGTAAAGAAAGCACGGCACTGGAGACGTGGATATTTGAAAAAAGTAAAGAACTTTTTGAAAATGTATATGGTCTTGAAGTTAAGTTGGAACGGAGATAACTATTATGGATACAGGTATAAATGAGCAACGGTATTATTTGAACAGAGAGTTATCGTGGCTGCAGTTTAACAAGCGTGTTTTGCAGGAAGCGGTTGATGACTCTAATCCTTTGCTCGAAAAATTAAAATTTTTAGCAATTACCAGCTCCAATTTAGATGAATTTTTTATGATTCGAGTAGCAGGATTGAAGCATCAGACCGAAAATAATATTACCCGCCGTGATATTGCAAGTATGACACCGGCAGAGCAAATTGAAAGTATTTCTGAGACTTGCCAACAATTAGTGGCCCGTCAGTATGCATATTTAAAGGATATTTTAGGCATGCTGCAAAAAGAAGGCCTGTCTTTTGTGAAACCTGAGGAAATGACCGGTGAACAGATGAAGTGGCTCGAAAGTTACTTTGAAAGAGAAATATTTCCTGTGGTAACACCTATGGCTGTGGATTCGTCCCACCCGTTCCCTTTTTTGGCCTCTAAAAGTCTGAATATTGCCATGCTTCTAGAGCGGAATGAAAGGGACAGTCTTGTTGATGAAGAAAATGATATAGATATTAAAACTGCGATTGTTCCTGTTCCGTCGGTTCTTCCTCGTATTATCCGTCTCCCTGATAATGGTAAAAACAGTAAAATGCATTATTTTATCTTTTTAGAAGATGTATTAATGCATTATGCGGCACGCTTGTTTATCGGATACGATCTTTTAGAAGCAAGAGCTTTTCGTATTACCAGAGATGCAGATCTTTATATAGATGAAGAAGATGCACAGGATCTTTTGGTAGAAGTAGAGCGGCAATTAAAAAAAAGACAACGGGGGGCAGCGGTTCGTATAGAATTTGAAATGGGAACAAGTCGTTTTATGCGGAGATTTATGACACAGGAAATGAATCTTGCTAAAGAAGATATGTATGAAATTGACGGACCTATTGATATGACTGTATTTTTTGGTTTTTGTGGCATGCAAGGGTATGATTATCTCCGATATAAAGAGGCACATCCCCATACCCCATGGAGCATGATTGAATTGAAACGTGAGGGAAAGACAAATATATTTGATATGATTCGGGAAAAAGACATCCTGATTCATTTGCCATATGAATCTTTTGATGAGTCAGTGGTAGAATTCATGTCAGCTGCTGCAAACGATAAAAATGTTCTTGCTATCAAGCAAACACTTTACCGTGTCAGCTCTTCAAGTCCTATAGTACAGGCGCTTGAAAAAGCAGTTCAAAACGGGAAACAGGTAACTGTGCTGATGGAAGTGAAGGCACGATTTGATGAAGCAAATAATATACTTATGGCAAGGCGTCTTGAAAAGGCGGGAGCTCATGTTATTTATGGATTGGTAGGGTTAAAAACTCATTCGAAATGCACATTGGTAGTCCGTCGGGAAAAAGATGGAATCCGGCGGTACGTTCATATAGCAACAGGAAACTACAATGCATCTACTGCGAAGTTATATACGGACATAGGATTATTGAGTTGTAATGACAAATTAGGGGTGGATGCATCTGCTTTCTTTAATTTACTTTCCGGATATTCTGATCCGCCTATATGGGACTCTTTTATAGTTGCACCAATTAACCTGAGAGAACGCTGCCTGCAATTGATTGATAGAGAAATAGAATTTGCCCGAAATGGAGAAGCAGCACATATGATAGCCAAGATGAATTCCTTGCTGGATAAAGAAATCATTGACAAGCTATATGAAGCATCTCAAGCGGGGGTAAAGATCGAGCTTATAGTCAGGGGGATTTGTGTATTAATTCCGGGGATTCCGGGGGTTAGCGATAATATTACTGTTCGCAGTATAGTAGGCAGATTTTTAGAACATAGCCGGATATTTTGGTTCCGGAACGGAGGAAGAGAAGAGATTTATATCGGAAGTGCCGATTGGATGCCGCGAAATCTTAATGACCGGGTAGAACTGATGATTCCTATTTCAGACGATTCGCTTAAACAAAGAATCAAAGAAATGATTCTTTTACAACTGGCAGATAATCAAAAAGCCTATTTGATGCAATCAAATGGAACATGGGTAAAAAATATTGCCATGGAAGACCGTGTTTGTGCGCAAGAAATATTCCAGCAAATAGCAGAAATACGCAGTAAGGAGAATAAACTAACGCTGGCAGAAAAAATGGAACCATATGTACCGCTTATGGGACGTGGGGACTCAATGAGGTAAATGTATAAAAAACTCTGTTAACCACTTTATAGTGAATTTTGAGATGTTTTTGGGTGTGCATCATCATAATTGAATTAAATTAGAAAAAAATCCCCACATTTAATAAAAAATTAATGTTTAAAGGGGAAAGGAAAATTGAAAAATGAGGAAAAAAGAGGCCATAAAATACGAGTCGAATATCAATTTTAGGATCTCTTTTTTATGAGGATTGAAGAGAATGAATTCCAAATACGGCTAATAGAAAATAAACTTTTCATCATTCGAAATGATTATGTCCATTCCAGGCGAACATGATTGACAATTTAAATATCAAATATATTCAGATATTATATGATATAAATGAAATGAAAAAATAAAATCTATATATTAAAAACACGCAAAATACATTTTGCGTGTTTTTATATTTCTTGTATTTATTTGAATTATAGCTATTTTTAGAATTGTAAACCTAAGTAAATTTGACAAAATGTCCACCTATGGTAGAATGACACCTGTAGGAGAGATATTCATGAAAAATACATTTCAAAAAAAAGCTCGGACAGTCATGGTCGGTTCCCTATTAATTTCTATGGCAGCTATGATTCCGGGATTTGCAGTGACAGAACTTGATCTTTCAGCTTCAGAATCCAAGCAGATAACTGTCTGTGATGAAGGAAGAAAAGAAGTTTTGTATACAAAGGCAAATAACTTTATATATGTGTTGAATGACTTAAAAAAGCCTTTACAATCTCATGATAAGTATTGGACGACTACATCTGATATACAGAATGGTTCTGTTCTTTATATTGAAAGAGCGGTTCCTGTAACTATTATCGAGAATGGTATTTCGACGGTTATTTATACAACACAGCAAACAGTGCAAGGGGCAGTTAATGATGCTGGCTATGATTGGCGAAAGATGATGCCTCTGGAAGATGGATTTTTAAAAATCCATAAGAACATGAAAATTCATGTAGTTCCTTATATGGTTCGTACGGTCGAGAAAATTGAGGATACACCGAAGGAATATGTAAGGTGGTATGATGACAGTCTCGGAGCTGATGAAACAATCATTGTCGAAGAATGTATTCCGGGCAAGCGTAAAGTTGAAGTTGAAGAGTTTTTATCAAACGGTGAAGTAATAAAGCAAAGTACACTTAGGTCAGAAATTATCCAAAGCGGTACTAAAGGGATAGTAAAAACAGGAAATAGAGAAGGCGCTGTCGGATGGGTAACAACTATGAATGCTACGGCATATCACCCGAGTGATGGTGGCGGCGAGGGCATTACTGCTACCGGTACACGGGCCGGATATGGCACTGTTGCAGTAGATCCCAATGTGATTCCATTAGGGTCCAAAGTATATATTCCACAATACGGAGATGCAGTAGCCGCTGATACCGGCGGAGCAATTAAAGGGAAAAAAATTGATTTATGCATGGAAAGCTATGATGAATGTTATCAATTTGGAAGACGTGATATCCAAGTGTTTGTAAGTTATTAAAAGAGAAATGACCTTTAGAGGTCATTTTTTTTGACCAAAAGACTATGATATAATTGTGGTCAGGAGGTTTTATGTTTACGATTTTTACAGCATTTGTAACGGTTGCTTTAGACCAATTGGTCAAGTATTTTGTATACACACATATGGATTTGGGAGAAACGATTCCTGTTTTCACAAATATATTTCATTTAACATATATATCAAATCCGGGGGCGGCTTTTGGAGTATTGCCCAATCAAGATTTTTTTCTTCTGGGTATTGTAGGGATACTGTTTATTGCTTTCGTTTGGCTGAGAGACAGAATCCCTTCTAAACCTTTATATTTTCCAATAGCTGTGGGGTGTGTACTTGGCGGAGCGTTGGGAAATGCTATAGACCGGGTTCGGTTTGGCGGAGTGGTAGATTTTCTTGATTTCAGGGTCTGGCCGATTTTTAATGTGGCGGATATAGCCATTTGTTTAGGGGTAACACTTATTATGCTTTATTTTTGGAGACATGACGGATGATTCAAAAAAAATACATAGTAAAGAGCGAGAATCAGGGGCAACGTTTGGATGTTTTTCTGACCGATCAGACAGGCCTTACTCGTGCAGAGGTCCAAAAATGGATAAAAAATGATAATGCCAAACTTGTATCCGGGAAAGTCATCCGACAAAACTATCATGTCTCGGAAGCAGAGGAAATTCAATTTTCCTGGGAAGAAAGGGAGGAAATTGAATTAGTAGCAGAAAATATTCCTTTACATATTCTTTATGAAGATGAAGACATGATGGTTATCAATAAAGAACGGGGGATGGTTGTTCATCCGGGGGCAGGAAATACGAGCGGAACTTTGGCAAATGCACTCTTATTTCATTGCGGTGACAGCATATTAACTGTAGGTGATAGAAAACGACCGGGTATTGTTCATCGTTTAGATAAGGATACTTCGGGAGTCATGGTTGTTGCGAAATCAGAAAGAGCATATATTTCTTTACAAAAGCAAATTGCTATTCATGATGCACAGCGGTGCTATATAGCACTTGTTCATGGACAAATGGAAGGGGCTACTGGTGTTATCAGATTTCCTATCGGAAGAAGTACGAAGGATAGAATGAAATGGGACGTGCAGCCGGAGTCGGGGAAAGAAGCGATTACACATTTTCGTGTCTTGGAATATTTACCCCGCTATTCATGGATTGAGTGCAAGCTGGAGACAGGAAGAACTCATCAAATTCGGGTACATATGGCGCATATTCATCATGCAGTAGTAAATGATCCTTTGTATGGATGGAAAAAAGATCATTTTCCCATTGAAGGGCAAGCCTTACACTCTCATACTTTAGATTTAAAACATCCGGTGACAGGAGAATCTATGCACTTTGAGGCACCGATTCCGGATGACATGTTGCAATGTTTGGATTTAGCCAGGAAGGGCACACCTATATAAAATGGCAAAAATAAATGTTCCGGGATTTAAAATAGGCACAAAAGAGGACATAAGCAAGTTGACTGGTGTGACAGTTATTCTTGCACCAAAAGGAGGGGCAACGGCGGGGGTAGATGTACGCGGATGGGCTCCGGGAACAAGGGAGACTGATTTATTACGACCGGAGAAAACAGTCCAAAAAATAAATGCGGTTGTTCTTTCCGGCGGATCTGCTTTTGGGCTGGAAGCAGCCTCGGGATGTATGAAGTTTCTTGCCGAGGAAGGAACCGGGTTTCGTGTAGGTAATGTTTGTGTTCCTATCGTTTGTGGAGCGGTACTGTTTGATTTGATGATAGGTGATTCCCGTAAGTATCCGGATTTAAATATGGGATATGAGGCGGCCGAAAGTGCATGTACAGATATTCAATCGGGCTGCGTGGGTGCCGGGGCAGGTGCTACGGTTGGTAAAATTTTAGGATTCGGGTGCTGCATGAAAAGCGGGGCCGGTTATCATGAGTTACAACTTGAAAATGGTGTATATGTAGGTGCCTATGTGGCTGTTAATGCCTGTGGTGAGGTCTTTGAAGACGATAAAATTTTAGCAGGGGTATATGATTACCAAAAACAAAAAATCTTATCATCACCCGAACTTGTATTTCAAGGCATACAAAGAGAAATAAGTGGAATAAACACGACAATAGGCTGTGTTATTACGAACGCGGTTCTTTCAAAGACGGAATGTCATATGGTCAGCTGCATGGCTCACGATGGTTTTGCCCGAGCTATCCGACCTGTGCATACAACTATGGATGGAGATACAATTTTCACAATGGCATCCGGCGATATACACACATCTGTTGATACGATAGGTTATATGGCAGAGGAAGCGATGCGCCTGGCAATATTAAAAGCAGTAAAAGAAGCTGAAGGCATAAATAATATCAAGGCGTACAAAGATATAAACATGTAAATTTTGACAAGAATAAAAGATTGTTTTAATATGAGTATACATTAGGGGATGTACCGGTTTCGACAGGAGATTCCATATCATAAATAGCGAGTCGGGATTCCATCTACCCCGTTAAACGGTGGAAAACCTTAAATGCAAAACAAGATTTTGCTTTAGCAGCCTAATCTGCTAATGTCCCCTGCGGTTTTCCTATGGCTGCAGGCTGACATCAATTAATAGGATACCGGAAATGGAGGTTCAGGACATTGAAGGGAAATAAATTCTGAAATCGGTAAAGGTAGTTTGTTATTGTACGAAACTTTACTTAAATGTAAAAACAATAACTGCACTCGGAGAGTTTTATGGGGTGGGCTTTTTGGACAGGGGTTCGACTCCCCTCATCTCCACCAAAAACAATGGCTGTAATGAAGAGTTGCAGCCTTTTTTGTTTCTATATTGACATTTATCGATTTATTTTATATAATTATAGATATAAAAGTAAATTAGGAGGGAAAATTATGATAAAACCGGTAACTGGAGTGGAAAACTTTGATAAAGCGATTTCGAAAGGGAATGTTATTGTTGGATTCAGTGCCCCGTGGTGTGGATATTGCCGGCGGTTACGTCCGATTATGGAAAAGGTTTCTGAGGAAGTACAGGTTCCGATATATGGTGTAAATTGTGATGAAGATAAAGAAATTGCTTCCCGGTATGAAGTAGATACGATTCCTAATTTGATTTTTTTCCGTGACGGCAAGCCGGTTGATAGCATTATCGGGTTTGGGAATGTAGGATATCCGGAGCTTATGGAGTTTATAAAAAAGAATGATGTAAAATAATGATATTTAAGCACTATAAAAGCCTCTTCTGAAAGAGGCTTTTATAGTGCTTAACGAAACTATATAATAAAAGAATATCATTAACATATTATTCATGGAGATAGGAAAATATTATGCTCGATATTTTTGAAATGATGGAGGGAATAAAGAAACGCCGTCCCTTTATTTATCAAATTGCTAATTTTGTGTCTGCTAATGACTGTGCAAATGCCGTTTTGGCACTGAGCGCAACTACCGTAATGAGTCAGGCACCGGAAGAGCTGGAGGAAATACTTATCCATGCAGATTCTTTAGTACTTAATTTGGGAATTCCTTCAGCGGATAAGATAGAGGTAATAATAAAAGCAGGGATAATAGCCAATAAATTAGGAATTCCTGTTGTGCTGGATCCTGTAGGATGCGGATCGACGATGTTTCGCAAGCAGGCAGTGGAAAAAATATTACAAACTGTTCATGTATCTGTAATACGAGGGAATTTTTCGGAAATATTATTTTTGAGCAACAGGCAAACTGATTTCACAGGTGTGGATTCTGGCGCAACAGACAATCAAGATGTATTTATAAAAACAAAAAAAACGGCACAACGTTTTCATTGTGTCGTTGTTGCAACGGGAGAAAAGGATATTATAACTGATGGGAAACGGACTTATATTTGCAGTAACGGGTGCCCGGAGATGTCTGCTTTGACGGGCACCGGCTGCATATGCAGTGCACTTATAGGGACTTTTATTTCCGATAAATCCGGCACTTTGCTGGAATCAACAGCAGGAGCGGTAGCATTTATGGGGATTAGCGGAGAATGCGCATGGGAAGAAAATATGAATGCAGGATATGGGCATTTCCATATGGGGTTATTTGATTGGTTCAGCAAAATGAGAAGAGAAGTGATTTTAGAGAGGAGTCGGCTATATGAAGTCATTTGATGCAAGTTTATATCTGGTGACGGATAGAAGCGGCATGGGAGACTGTGAGTTTGAGAGTAAAATACGATCTGCTGTTGAAGGCGGTTGCACAATGGTGCAGCTTCGAGAAAAAAATGTAAATAGTTACCTTATGTATCAAAGAGCTTTATCAATAAAAAAAATAACAGATGAATACCATATACCACTTATTATAAATGACAGACTGGATATTATGCTGGCTGTTGGTGCAGACGGGGTACATTTGGGACAACAAGATATTCCCGTGAAAATTGTCAGAAAGTTAATAGGGAAAGATAAGATTATTGGGGTATCTGCACATTGTCCGGAAGAGGCGGAAAAGGCGGAACGAGACGGGGCAGATTATTTAGGGGTCGGAGCTATATTTCCTACTGAAACAAAAAAAGACATTATTATTACGCCTGTAGATGTGTTAAGGGAAATAAAAGAGACTGTTTCTGTCCCGGTGGTAGCCATTGGCGGAATCAATCAAAACAATATAAACACATTAAAGGGAAGTCATGTTGACGGAGTTGCAGTTATTTCAGCAATTATGAAATCCAAAGATCCCAAAAGTTTGGCAGTCGCCTTAAAAGCATCGTTTTTTCTATTGTAAATGCAATTTTAATATATTATCGAATCGGCTTGACAGAAGGCAAATAAAATGGTAGGATAATATCCGCCGTCGGTCAGACGGCAAACGGCACGAAAAAAGCGAAGAAAAAAGAGAAAAATTTGCTTGACAAAAGAAAAGTGCCGTGATAAACTAATCAAGTCGCTTAGAGCGATGGTTCTTTGAAAACTGAACAGTACAGCGAACAAATGCCGATGTGCGAGTTTCATGAAAAAAGGAAACCGCAATAAATTTGAGTAAGTAAGGCAAGAAAAAATCGAGCCAAAACAAACATCTATCATGGAGAGTTTGATCCTGGCTCAGGACGAACGCTGGCGGCGTGCTTAACACATGCAAGTCGAACGAAAAGACGGAAAGAGCTTGCTCTTTTCAGAATTGAGTGGCAAACGGGTGAGTAACACGTAAACAACCTGCCTTCAGGATGGGGACAACAGACGGAAACGACTGCTAATACCGAATAAGTTCCAAGGGCCGCATGGCCCATGGAAGAAAAGGTGGCCTCTACCTGTAAGCTATCGCCTGAAGAGGGGTTTGCGTCTGATTAGCTGGTTGGAGGGGTAACGGCCCACCAAGGCGACGATCAGTAGCCGGTCTGAGAGGATGAACGGCCACACTGGAACTGAGACACGGTCCAGACTCCTACGGGAGGCAGCAGTGGGGAATCTTCCGCAATGGGCGAAAGCCTGACGGAGCAACGCCGCGTGAGTGATGACGGCCTTCGGGTTGTAAAACTCTGTGATCCGGGACGAAAAGGCAGAGTGCGAAGAACAAACTGCATTGACGGTACCGGAAAAGCAAGCCACGGCTAACTACGTGCCAGCAGCCGCGGTAATACGTAGGTGGCAAGCGTTGTCCGGAATTATTGGGCGTAAAGCGCGCGCAGGCGGCTTCCCAAGTCCCTCTTAAAAGTGCGGGGCTTAACCCCGTGATGGGAAGGAAACTGGGAAGCTGGAGTATCGGAGAGGAAAGTGGAATTCCTAGTGTAGCGGTGAAATGCGTAGAGATTAGGAAGAACACCGGTGGCGAAGGCGACTTTCTGGACGAAAACTGACGCTGAGGCGCGAAAGCGTGGGGAGCAAACAGGATTAGATACCCTGGTAGTCCACGCCGTAAACG